>MDTG01001224.1_pt1 | contig 17988 bp, 15 predicted proteins | sample 811421 | NCBI WGS metagenome assembly MDTG01 (sample SAMN05326645, study PRJNA326480) | marine metagenome | isolation source: seawater | place: Pacific Ocean: South East | collected 2011 | reverse complement strand
CTGCGAATCGGCCGTGCTCTCGTACCGCCGCTATTATGTGCGCAAAATGCTAGACCTGGCCCGGCGCGACGGCTGGTCACGCGACTACCCAGAGGGCCGCGGTCGCTTTCTTGCAGTAATGGTATTTAATAAACAAGCGTAAGCCAACTGAATCATGCCAAAGGTGTCGTGGAAGTGGGGTAATCACCGATACAGCGGCACCGTGATCCGACGCACAAAAAATCGAATTTATGCACGCACTCAAAATGGCAAGGTCAAGGTGATACATAAAAAGTAGCAATGCCAGTCAAAATGACATCCTCCGATGCCTGCCGCACGCGCGTGCTGGTCATCACAGACGCGTTCTCGCGCACAAAAGACGCCGCGTCCCGTGCCTCGCTCAACCACCTACTCCGGCTTGAGATGGAAACACTGCGCGAGCTGCACGTCACCACCGGCGCGTCTACTCTAGGTCCTCGGCGATAACCTTGATCAGGCACGGTGACTCGGTGACGATTTCTCTACGGCAGACGGCGCAGTCAAAATGCCCGTGCAACGCGGCCGCCTCGAGGCACTCCGAGCAGTATAGGTGGCTGCACTGCAGCCGGCGAACGCGGCGGTTCGGCTTGAAGTCTACTTGGCAGATGGGGCACGTTTTGTCGCTCTCACCCCGCGACATCGACGACCTGTAGTGTGTCTTTGGTGCCACTGCGCATAACTTCTTTACGTTACTGATGCGGTTCTGCACGATGGCCTTGCGCGTCATTGTACGCCACGCGCGCACGTTGGTAGGACGGACTAGCAGGTAGTCGTCGGCGGCCGACGCGCGCAGCTCCAGGTAGGCATGCGTTGACTCCATAATTCAATAATAATGAACACAATTCATACATATACATACACTTTCTCGGAAATTTCTCTATATAGATTCACGGGGCGGTGACTTGAATGCGATTGCTACTGCTACTGATAGTCGCGTGCCGGATCCAGGCACTGTGTCAAGTTAATAGGGCGTGTGAAAATGTGACCGACGAGTTTGGCAGTTCTGTTTCCTGTATTCATCTCCCCGAAATGATAACATGTGATCGCCCCTGTGACGGCAATGTAGTGTGTGAAACGAGCGAGCGCGTGGCATGCATAAGAACTTATGCTATGGATGGGTTTTATCACCGAATGGGCTGTGTTTCTTGCGAGGTTGGCCAATACCAGGACCAACCCATTCACTCCGAGGAAACGTGCAAACCATGCACGTCTACATGTCCTGCTGGGAAATACATGTGGGTACTCAGTTGTCGGAGTTCAGACACCAAATGCGTTGACTGCCCAGCGGGCAGGTACGGGACTGAATATAATTGGATTAATAGGAGTAAGTTTATCTCCATGTCAATTACCCCCTGCAGTAAGTGCCCCATAGGCGAATATAACGACCAGACGGGCCAAGGAAGCTGCAAGGCATGTCCTGGCGGTAAAAGCGCTGGCCAGGATAATTGCACTGGCTGCGCGGCTGGCAGATTTGGCAGTGGCGCGAATTGCGATGACTGCCCACAGGGCCGGTATCAGGGTCAAACGGCCCAGGATTCATGCATTGCCTGCGCGACTGGAAAATACAACGACCAGGCTGCACAGACTACAGCAGCATCTTGCACTGACTGTGTCGCGGGGCAGTACAGCGACCAGGAAGGCCAAGGATTGTGCGACAACTGTCCTGGAGGTAAATACCGGGACGTTGATGGGAGCGACTCCTGTGAAAACTGTGGCAAAGGAAAATACAGCGATCAGGCCGAGTCGGCGTGCAAGAACTGTCCCGTAGGCCGGTACAACGACCAAGAGGGACAGGCCGTGCGAGACTTATATGTTAAAGCGCCGGACTTGCCCTGGGGATGCAAACAATGCCCGTTGGGGCTGTACAACGACCAAGAGGCCCAGACCACTGGCTGCAAGAGCTGCGCCGCCGGACAATACCAGGACTCGGCCGGCCAGGACAGGTGCAAAGACTGTGGTGTAGGGCAGTACCAGGCTGCCACGGGACAATCGTTGTGTACCCAGTGTCCAGTGGGAAGATTCAACGACCAGGTGGCACAAGCGTTGTGCAAGAACTGCGCCACAGGCACCTACGGAGACCAGACAGGCCAGGTTGCAGTGGAAAGCTGCAAAGGCTGTCCAGAGGGCAGGTACACAAATCTTGAAGCACAGTCAGAGTGCAAAGAATGCGTGGACACTAGCGAGTGCTGCAGCCAAGGCAGGTACTGGGATAATGGATGCAAGAACTGTGCCATCGGCAGATACAGCGATGTATATAATGCGCACGGATGCAAAGCCTGTGCCGTTGGCCGATACCAGCCCCAGGCCAGCCAGGCGTCGTGCATCGACTGCACCGTGGGCAGGTTCCAGGACAAATTGGGCTGGTTCGAGTGCACCGCCTGTGCAGCCGGCCAGTACTTGAATGACATCGGGGCACTAAGCGTCACCGAATGCAAACATTGTGTCGCAGGCGAATACCAGGACGAATCAGGCAGGGGCACGTGCAAGCAGTGCCAGCACCAAGCGGAGGCGACCTACACGGCCATCGGTGCCACCAGCGAAGCGCAGTGCGGATACTCCGGCGGCCCGTGCGACCTGCTGAATGGGACCCAGCTCATTGGCACTTTCTGCGCCAGGTGTCCCACAGGGAAGTTCAGAATGGCGCCTACGCCGGGCGCCTGCATCGGCTGCGCACAGGGCCAGTACCAGGACACGATCGGCGCGAGCACCTGTGTCCCCTGTGCGGTCGGCAAGCACCAGAACCAACAGGCGCAGCAATCTTGCGACCCCTGCGAGGCCGGCCGGTACCAGGGCAGCACGGGCGCTAGCGCCTGCCTGCCATGCGGCACAGGCCAGCACCAGAGTGGCACCGGCGCGAGCGAGTGCACGGCGTGTGCGGCGGGCAAATACAGCGACGCCACTGGATATGTAGACTGCTACCAGTGTGCCGCCGGGCAGTACCAAGGCAACGCAGGGGCGATCAACTGTACACTGTGCACGGAGGGCCGTTACATAAACTCCATGGGAGCCAGCGAATGCATAGGATGCCCACGGGGTCGCTTCGGAGACGCCAAAGGCTACGACAACGAGGCAGACTGCAAAAATTGCCCGATTGGTACGTATGGAGACCAGGTTGGAGCCACCGTGTGCAAGGGCTGCACGGAAGGCACGTACGCGTACCAGCCAGGGCAGGCGGCGTGCGAGCCCTGCCGCAAGGGTACCACCGGCACAGCCAGCGGCACCTGTATACCCTGTGCGGCGGGCCTCTACGGAAGCGAGACAAATACGTGCACAGAGTGCGCCGCAGGACAGTATCAAGACAACACAGGGGCGATCAACTGTACGGCGTGCGCGGCGGGCAAATACCAGGACCAGCTGGGCCAGGAATCATGCATTGTGTGCGCAGCGGGGCAGACACATGCCCTGCTCCAACAAACAGACAACAGCAGCTGCATCGGCTGCGCACAGGGGACATACGGCACGGACGCGGGCACCTGCCTGCCGTGCGCCGCAGGCCAGCACCAGAGTGGCACCGGGGCGACCAAATGCGCACCATGCACGGTGGGAAAATACCAAGACAGCACTGGCGCAAGCCAGTGTACATTGTGCACGGCGGGCCGTTACATAAACTCCATGGGAGCCAGCAAATGCATAGGGTGCGCAGTGGGCAGGTACCAGGACGGCGAAGGAAAGACCACGTGCAAGCCGTGCGGTGCTGGCGGCACCACCGTGGCGTCGGGGGCGGCGTCGGACAGCGATTGTGTATTCGGCCCAGTGCCCTACCCTACACAAGATCAAGTGAAAGGCATGATTGCCAGAGTGGTGACCAATGTCATTTTATTCAATATCACGCGGGCCACGTTCGGTGATGCCGCGCAGATACAAGTCAGGCAGGCGTTTGCGAACATCACCAGGGTGCATCATGATTACATTGCCCTCACCGGCGTCAACCGCCGCCGCCTTGCAGGCGACACGCCTACGGTGTCCTTCACTGTCTCCGTGGCCACCACTGATGCAAATGCTGACACAATACAGACAAAACTAACTAAGGAGGTGGTGCCCGGCATGCTTCTAGAAATGATACAGCTCCAGGGGGTCACACAAGTCACCGTGGGCGAAGTGATCGTCGTTGACGCGGGCGTGGCGCCGACGTACCTGGCGCCGGTACCCACGGCCTCGCCCACGCCAGCGCCGACGCCACACATGACTCCCGCGGAAGAAGAGAGCCGCCATGAGCTGCCCCTCATGGCTATAGGAGTGTCATCATTAGCCATGGGCCTGATAGCATACTCGACTACGCGACGCGGTCGCAACCGGTAGCGGGTGCGTGGGGGCCTCCGGCAGCGCAAACTCATCCGGAGGATCGTCCCCGGTGCCGCCGGAGGCCTGCACCAGCGCAGCGGGGACCGCCGGAGACGCGGACACGGCGTCCATGCACATCTTCTCCAGCTCGGCCAGAGCGGCAGACTCGGTTGCCTCGCCGGCGGCGTCGGTGGCACCCAGGGCATCGCTCACCTCGGACTGGATCTCGCACTGCTCCTGCAGGGTCTCCATGATGTCCAGCGCCACGTCGGGGTCCACAGACGCGTCGGCGAGAGTAGACGCGGTGCCGCGCATGCCCTCCGCGGTGTGCGTGTTCAGAAGCGACTGCTCGAGCTTTAGGATCAGGGCGTGCACGTTCATGATCTCGCGCTGCAGAGCTTCCTGCCCAGACTCGTGCATGCGCTTGCGCCGCAAGTGAAACATGGCCACCTTGCGGTCGCCCACGCGCACAGCCTCCGAGGCGCTGGTGTGACACTCAGACGCCACGCGATCGTTATGCTCGTACCGACGCTCGAGGTCGGACACCAGCTGCTTGTGTCGCTGGATCTGATCAGAAACAGACTCGCCGGCGTCGACTTTGGCGCTGTCGTTACGGCTCAGCAGTGATCCCATACACGCATTGCCGGGCGTGCATAAATAGCAGCATGCTGGCTCGCTGGCTGCTGATGTCTACGGCGCACTTCGGAGAGTGGTGCGCGTGGCACGCGGTCACGTGCGCGGCACACACGCCGTGCAAGTATGAACTATAATAATGCCCTCTGCCACGAAACGATGTGGCAGAGGAAATTTGTCACCGTGCTGTACATCGCGTACGCCGCCCTCATCATTGCGGCACTAGCAGGCCAGATTGTTTCGTTACGGACGGCCGTGATCGCGTGCCTGGGCCTGCACATGGCTGGGCTTCTGTTTAGCCTGGTTATACTTAAAAACACATTTGGATGGAACTACACATACCCGGTCAAGGAATTCCGGAGGCTGTACGTAGCCGTCGACGTGCTACAGGGGGCCGCGCTAGCAGTTGTCATCTCCTTAAGCGACTACAACGCCGCAGTAGCAGCTGCAGCCATTGCGCTTGTGGGTGTGGCGATGTGCATCGCAAAAACACCGTACTGGTTTGAGGCGGCCGGCAGCGGGGGCGAGAAAAAGAACCCGCCGGCCCATAATAATTTAGTTAGGCAGGGGCAGACGAAGCAGCCGCTGAATCTGCGGTATTGACGCAAGTCACCAACACGCTGCCCCGGACCTCACAGTTGTCCAGCTGCAACATCAGGTGCCCGCTGGCAAAATGGTTCACAGGTGCCTCGCTGCTCACGTCGGCCCACACAGAGTACTTGCTCTTCAGCATGCCGGTGCAGCACATCTGGCTGCAGATTGATTCGCTACGCATTAAATCGTAACGCTGCTCCTCCTTGGAGTGGTCGCGAAACACGCGCACGCGCCCGTCCACGCCTATCAGCACCACCTCGCCCTTGTCCGGAAGCCACGAAAACACGTCCGCGTGACGCAGCTCCAGCGCCTTTGTCAAGTCTTGCACGTTGCTGGCCGACAACCTGCTCAGATCCACCTGCGTGTCGCCGGAGCCGCGAATGTCACCCAACAGGGCGTCCAGCAGCCAAGGAGGCAATGCGTCCACCGACGTGTCGCCGTCCAGCAAGAATGTGCCGTCGTCGCCCACCTCGAACCGCGGGCGGACGTCCTCTGTCGATTGTTTTGATGTCATGTATTTAAATAAATCATACTGCTTGTGATATGAAACTCTATATTCTGGCTGCTCTACTTCCATGTACGGTACAGGCACAGTCTGTTACCACGGAGGCTGTCAGCAGCTGCGGGGGAATCGAGGTGTCTGCATCGGGCACTGTGTGGGATTCGTCCACGCTTACAATTACGGAAGGGGTGGGAACTACCGCGCTGTGCTTCACCGGCGTGGCTTCCCCGTTTCATAACGTACGGATTACAAATTACCCAGCAGGCTACAGCGGTGGCAAGGGCACAACTATCGAGACCTCGCCCGGGGCCGGCATTATAAAGGCCGTCATAACCGACCCCACTCCAGGCGATATCCAGTTTGACTGTACAAAGCACCCACGCATGACAATGACTGTGACGGTGACGGCGGTGACGTGTGCCGCAGGCAGGTACAAAGACGCGTCGGTGTGTACAGATTGCCCCTCGGGCAAATATCAGGAGCAGGCGGCACAGGCAACATGCAAGGACTGCGAGGCAGGCAAGTACCAGGACCAGGGGGGCTTTGCATACTGTGTACACTGCCCACCGGGCAAGTACCAGAACCAGGCGGGCCAGGCGGCGTGCAACTCGTGTCCACTGGGTCAGTACCAGGACCAGGTGGCACAACCATCTTGTATTGGCTGCGCGGCGGGCAAGTACCAGAATCAGGCGGCGCAGGCGGCGTGCAACTCGTGTACATCCGGGAACTGCCTGGCGTGCGATGCGGGAAAATACCGAACCAACCCGGAACAGAATGCCGTGTCTAACTGCGCGGCGTGCCCTGCAGGCAAGTACCGGACTCAGTCGGGCCAAGCATATTGTATTGGCTGCGCTGTCGGCCAGTTCCAGGCCGCAACGGGGCAGACGTCGTGCGACGTCTGCGCTGCCGGTAACTACCAGGACCAGCTGGGACAGACCACGTGCAAGGACCACGGGGGCGATGCATGCACTCAAGCGGCACAAATGTGGGCGGTACAGTTTATGGGCAAGAGCCACGGGGGGTTCCTGACGGTCTCCAATAACGACACCAGCCCCTGCGCAGGCTGCCAGTTTATAGCAGGGTACACAGACAGATACAGAGATAAGGCGTTTACAAGTGACACGTACGCACAGGTGGCAAGCGTCACCAAGACCATCACGGCCAGGCTGGTCTGGGACGCCATTGAAGACGGGAAAATGACCCTGGATGACACGTTAGACGACGTCATGGAAGATCTCTGTAATGAATACGCCATGGCGGATGATTGTCCTCGCATCACTATCAGGGAGCTGCTGCACCACACCTCGGGCATACCTGATCCACTGGGGCACAACATGAAAACCCTTGGAGAACGTGGCGCAGACTGCACCGCCCTGAAAGCCCAGCTAGGCCTGCCGCTGACCGCAGTGGAATTATGCAACATACGGGTATTCGATACTTACTGGAAGTACAACGTGCAGCACATACTGAACAACAGCAAGCCACCGTTCCCAGTGGTGTCTGAACAATTGAACGACATTGCAGAGGCCGTACTCAATATCAGCCTGAATGACAACTTCGCCCACGACTACAGCGACTACAACTACATGCTGCTGGCTCTGGCGCTGGAGCAGGTGTACAAACAGCCGTTCAGTGCACTGGTAAAAAACCTTTTCCCAGACAATAAGTGCCGGGTGCGATGGGAAATGTCCAGGCAAGTGCCGGCGGACGAGCTGCAGACGGTCCAAGAGATTTCGGCGGGCGAAGTACCATTTGGCATTATGTTTCACGACGGTATTGTGTACGTAACGGATTACGACACCCATTCTATATTCAAGGTGCAGCCGCCGCAGGTAGAGCGCATAGCGGGCACCGGCAAATCAGGCAACAACGACGGAAATGGGGCATCTGCAACGTTCAACAGCCCGACAGGCATTGATATAGACAACAATGTGCTTTATGTAGTTGAACTCTCTGGAAAATCCGTACGCAAGGTAAACATTGTAGATTCATACACCGTCGCTACCGTCGCCACCGGCCTCACCAATCCGTGGGACATTGCGGTTGACAGCAGCCCGCAAGTTGCCTACGTAACCGATGTTACGCGTGTACATAGGCTAAACCTCGCTACAGGCAAGGTCACGACCATTGCAGGCGGCACAATCTGCCTGCCGACCGACACCACCTGCGATGGAAACGGCATCGGCGCCAAATTTGCACGACTGCGGGGAATTGCACTAGATACCTCCAGCCAGGTGGCATACGTGGTTGACACTGCGCTTCATACCATTCGCAAAATTCAGCTGGCTGAGCCGTATGAGGTCACGACCTTTGCCGGGACATCTGGCACAATGTGCCTTGATGCCGCCACGGCCACGCCAACACTTGACGAGGTGCAGACAACGTGCGACAACGTAGGAACAGCGGCACTATTTAGTCGCCCGGTGTCCATCGCAATCGATACCAGCAGACAACTGCTTTACGTGACCGAAGAGGATCACAGGAATATACGCAGGATAAACATTGCGACCAGGCAGGTGACTGCGGTACTGGCGTGGTCCGACGGCGACTACATACCACTCGGCATCGCATTGGACATTGATAACGGCCTGGGTTTCGTATCCTTTCCCCTGGAATCCAAAATAGAAGCGGTGCAGCTCGTAGAACCTGGCTATTACGACAATTTCACGGACGTGGTAGCTACAGACCCATTTCCGAGCCGGAACGGACAGCTGTCCTCCAGATATCACAGCAAAAAACTCAGCGCCACCTACGTCGCGGTTGACGACATGGAGTACGGCGACGACGCGCTACACAAGTGGCCCACAGATTATAGGTTCGGCATACAGTGGTGGGGGGCAGATGGAGTCGTGTGCACGCCGGAGGGACTACACAAGGTTGCCAGCCTTGTCACACAAAACATGACCTCTGACTGCGAAAGCTCGGGAACCGACGAACAGTACTGCTACGGGCTCAACAAACAAACCAGCACCGGCACAACTGAGCACGGGGGGGACGGAGGCGCGTTTTGGATACAGTACGCCAGCGGGCTACGAGTGTCCGGTTACAACGGGCAACACGACGAAACGCAACTTAGCATACACGGCTTGCTAGCTCCCATCAAGGACAAACTACAGGAATGCGTGGGCGGACCGGCGCCCGCGCCCGCGCCGACGCCTGCGCCAGGGCCTGCGCCGACGCCTGCGCCCGCGCCGACGCCTGCGCCAGGGCCTGCGCCGACGCCGACGACAACGACGGCGGCCGCGCCGACGCCTGCGCCAGGGCCGGCTGCCTCGGATTACCCGGTCACGTGCCACCGGCTGACGGACGGCACCATCTACTACCCGCTGTACGCCACGGAGGCACACGCCAACGCACACTCCACGGACGGACAGTCACACAATCACACCGTCGGCAGCGTCGTGTATCACATGCCCGACCACATCAATGGCACCCTGTTCCACGGACAGGGAAGCTGCGAGGACTGCGCTGACGCAGACCATCACGTAGGTGAAAACGGCACGTGTGCAGAGCCGACGCCCGCGCCAGGCCCGGCGCCCACGCCAGAGAACACCACCGTCGCGCCAGGGCCTGCGCCGACGCCTGCGCCAGGCCCGGCGCCCACGCCAGAGAACACCACCGTCGCGCCAGTGCCATCGACGACGCAGGTGCCTGAGCCACAGGTAGTAACCGCGTGCGTCACAATCAAGCACGCAAATGGCACCGGCGCCGTTAACGATATCATGGATGCCGCCAAAGAAGCACTGGGGGAAGGCGGCACCATCGAAGTAGGATGCCAAAGCGCAAGGCGTCGACTGTCGGGAACAGCAAACGTTACGCAACAGTTCACGGTATCGTTCGACGTGGAGTCACAGGCAAAGGCCGTGGATCAAAAGGCGGTTCTTACCGCGGATGCGTTCAAAACTACACTACTGGATGCCCTGAAAGATGCCGGCCTGCAGGCCAGTTCCGTCACAGTGTCAGCTGTGTCCTCCGCGCCCGCACCCACGCCCGCGCCCGCACCCACGCCGTTGCTCGAAGAAGACACTGATGCACTTGGAACGGACGCCATTGTGGGGGTGGGGGTGGGGATGGGGGCATTTGTGGTGCTCGTTGGCTGGCATATGCATCGGCAGGCGCAGGCGAAGGTGGCGCCGGCGCGGAAGACTGCGTCGAATACGAAGCTGGTGCAGGAACCGCCAGGGGGCCGTGATAACGTAGGTTTGTTATTTTAGTATAAATGCACAACGTGAATTTAATTGCATATGCGTACCTACCTCATTGCTCTCTCGCTCCTCACAGCGGTCGCTGCAGAGAACGCAAATGTCACTGCGGCGTGCAATGCCCTGAAAGCGCAACATAACGAAACAGCGTGCAACACCACGTGCCTCATGACCACCGTTACAACGGACGCAGCTGGGGATACACCCAGCTACGAGGTTACCTTTGCGACGTGCAGTGCTAGTGAAGCCGTTTGCGAGTCGGCCAAGACCGTGGCCGACGACCTTGTGCAAATAGACGGCGTCACAAATACCTACAAATGCGAGGCCGCGACAGACAATAAGTGTCCCGCGACCACTTGCGGGGAAACCAGCAGCAGCAGCAACAAACTCGCACTCGGCCTGGGCCTGGGCCTGGGTATTCCCGCGGCACTGGGGGCTGGATATTGGTTTATGAATAGGAGATCAGGCAAGCCGGGGGATGCCACCTACAACGGCCTGCGCAACGCGGTCTAAGCGACCCGCTGGAGCTCGCCGGCGCGGTCTAAGCGACCCGCTGGAGCTGCCGACGCTCGCCGGCGCCGTCGTCTGCCTTGCGCTTGATGCCGCGACGGAGAGCCTTCTGGATCACCAGCGTGGCACGCGTCGCGTCGGAGGTCAGGTACACGTCCTCCAGCGTGCGAACCATCGTGCCCATCGCCAGGTGCTTGTTGATCGCGCGCAGCAGAGCAGCCTTTAGGCGTCCACGGCTGCCGCGGGCGACGCGCTGGATCAGGATGGCGCTGTTGATGGCGGCAAACACGGTGTGCCGGTGCGCGTTCTCGGGAGACGACGTGAACACGCCGTCGTGCTGCACGTCGTCCAGGTACGTCCACAGGATGCCGCTACCGTGCGTGTACATAGCACCCGACTCGTTCGTGTGCACCGACCAGCCGGCGTCATGCAGCATGCGGTGAAAGTTCGCGTAGCACAGGTAGTTGCCGATGTGCAGCCAGCGCTTCGCCGCCGCCGAGTCGTTCAGCCACCGGAAGTGCACAAGGGCGCAGGCAAACCCGGGCGCGTTGAGGTGAGACTTGAACAGAGAAAAGCTGGTGACGGCGTGGGTGGCGCACGTCGGGCTGTCCACCGCCGTGCCGCCGAGGGCACGCAGGCTGGTCAACAGCTGCTCGCGGGTCGCGGTGGAGAGCACGGGGTCGATGAACACGGACACTTGCATGCTTGACTTGATTAATGAAATAAAACACAATCACAGTTTTTTTTCCTGGAATTTTCCTCGGCCGTTTAACGGCATTCTATTGTAATGGTATTTGGTCGTCATAAAATACAAAACATGGACCTCGAATACATCCCCTGCGTCGACGAGATCAGGCAGGCCGTCGGCGACCTGCCGGAGGATGACCCGTGCCGCACCCTGGCGCTCGTCTCGCCTCTCAAGCGCACGCGCAAACGCGGTGACGAGCAGCAGTCGCCACCCAAGCGATGCCGCAGGTGTTCGCAAGACGCATGGACCGTGGGAGGCAGCTGCTTCGGCGGCTGCGAGTGGCAGCAACACATGCGCTCGCAAGAGTTCTTCACGTGGCGCAGCATGGACAAGCAGCAAGTCGCCGACAGATTTGAGGACGACACGGCCACAATGGTGCTCGACATGGGCATCGAAGGGCTCTTACAGCCCATGAAGCTCGACATGCGCATGTACAACGAAGGCAAGCGCGGACAGCTGCTGCTTTCCACCGGCACAGTGCCACACTTCGACTTGGAGACGGTCATGGAGCCGCTTAGCGACCAACAGGATGCCGGCCTCGCAATCGACCTCCGCGAAAACGGGTACGCCGTCGTGCCCTTGCGCGTAGACATGAGATACATGCACTTCGTCGACACGTGGATGCAGACAGACTACGTCAAATGGGCGCCGGAGCTCGCCGACGAGGTTCGCTGCGACTTTGCCAAGCTCGACCACGAATGGGAACACACCTACCCAATGTCGCTCGGGCCTTTTATCGCCACGCCATCTTGCTTCCACGCGCCGACCGTCAGAGAAATGCGGATCGTCTTCCACAAGCGCATGCGGGCACTGCTCAAGCACGTTGGCAGTGGATGCATGGTCGAGCAGATACCAGGCGCGTACATGATGCGCAAAAAGGGCCAGGCCGGCGTTGGCATTCCCACGCACCACACGGGTGTCTTCTCTGCTGCCATCAACATCGGGGTGCACGATAGCCACACGCTCGAAATCAACAAGGACACGCGCGTCGTTGTGCCGCCAGGAAACATGCTGGTGTTCACCAACAAAGTCACGGTACGAACCGTCAAGTCACGCCATGACACAAACATTCTCTTTGCGCACATGGCACTGCGCCGCGACGACGCCCTGCTGCCGCTCACAGACCCAGCATTCATGGACGAAGGCGCAGTGCCGGAACCGCAATACCCCATGTACACGAAGGCGCACGCGCTTGACAAAACATTCAACGCCATCCCAGGCCACCAATACAACGGCGTCAGGCAGTGGTCGAAGATCTTCCACCCCAATTGCATCGACCACACCACAGGACTCGTGCACAGACACATGCCGTCGCTCAAGGAACTCGGATTCTACACGCCCAAGTACACGGACGCTGAAACAGCCATGTTCTGCCCCATGAAACTATAATTCACATAACTCGTTGCGCGTTGACTCGGGGCACCGAGTCACTGTGCTACCGATTAGCACCAGGCCGCCCATTTTCTTGTTCGCGAGAGCGGCCAGCCCACTGTAGCCACCACCAGTTTAAATTGAAGATACTGCTATTTGTTCTACTGCAGGATAGGTAACCCATGTGTTATGGGCTCTGTGAGTGTAGACGTCCGTGAAGATCACGATGCCAATGACCCATGCCTTAACGGGACGATTGCGATACTGTTTGCAATTGCATTTGTAGCATTTATAGCCATATATTAATTATTACATACAATGCTGGCCCCAACGTCCATGGAATTGCTGTTCTCGGCCATTTATGTGATCACCATACCCAAACGGTTACCAATGGCACGCGCGCTGATAGATAGCCTGAATGCAAGTAACGCACACATCTTTAATGCTACGCTGCCGTCGCAACTAGCACCACACCGGCCCACTTCTAAGATGGAATACAGACTGGCCGCCACCAACAGCCACGTTCGCGCACTGTGTGCCATAGCAGCTCACAACTCAACCAAGCCATCTTTAATTTTGGAAGACGACATTGTGCCATCGGTGCCGTTGGCTGCAATGCCCACTATCGTGCATAACGCGTTAGAAGCTCTTCCAAGTGACTGGGACGTGTTGTATTTGAGCCGATTACACGCAGTTTGCGAGTGGGATAAGCCGTTGAAAGGTGGCATTAAAAAGGATGCGGGCGCCGTTGGCACGCAAGCCTACGTAGTAAACGCTCGTGTTGCAGGCAACTTGTGCTACATGGGAAAACAGCGCATATTTTCTAGTGCTGTGCTGGATAATTGGATGCGTGAAATGGTACGATATAAGACACTTATATCGTTTGCAACGCAAACGCCTATGTTTCAAGAGATTCATGATGGCATGTTGACACCCGAATGCGTACAAGATGTGTACCCGTGGGTGAAATACGCAGTAGCCGTGGGTGCATGCGTGTGCGTGTTGTCTCTGCGTATTACAAGTGGTGCACCGCGCGCCACCATACTCGTCAACTTACTGTCCGCGGTTGGCCTTATTGCGACCATAAAGGTTCTGTTCAAAACATGGCCATACCCACTTGCCGCCACTGCGCTAGGGTTTGTCGCCATTACAATAGGTTTACATTCAGTGCCACTTGTCAACATACCCCGACACTACGCGGCCTTACTATCCACACTGGCAGCTTTTTCAATTGTCGGCGCCAACTCCAGTCTGCGCTACAATGCGGTTGGCACATATGAGTTGCTCAAGGCATTTGCGCTGCCTGCCTCAGTGATGATCAACAAAGCCATGACGGGAGAATCAGAGACACGGATGGGACTGGCTTTAGCAGTTGCAACGTTTACGTTTATTGTCATTGGCACTGCTGCTCATCCGTACCAAACGTCCACAGTGGGTGTATTGTGGGGATTGATTGGGGCAGTGTCTAGTGCCGCGGAGAAAAGTGCAGTTCGAATGTACAAGGCGCACCATGCCATTGACCCGGTTCAGTTGCTTAAAACAACCATCCCGTACTCCGCTGTCTTGATATGGATTGGTTCCATGGCAACGGAAAACCCGCGATGGTGGAATCTTACATGGAAAGAAATGTGGTTGATTGGGATCATGTGCTTGCTGGTAGTCACTGTTGCAAGCACGGCGCATAGCATATGCGGCAACGCGGGGCCCGTGACGTACATGTGCCTAGCGACCGCCAAGACGTTCACAGTCGTTGCGCTGTTCAATTCATGGGGAGCTAGCACCAACACTGTTGGCATTGTAGGTGCTGCATGTATGGGAGCAATGTACATCTGGCACAAGCATAGGTTCCAAAATGTGGCCGAGATAGACTTTGACCGTCTACCTAATGAGGGGGGCAAGTGTTGCACAGATGAAGCGCAGAAGCTTGCATGCATGGCAAATCTATAGCATCCTAAAGCAATGCCACACAGACATCTCTCGTGGAATGTAGACGGCCCACCCGTTCCCCAGAAGCGCCACCGTCACACCCACGCGGGCCGGACCTACGACCCCTGCAAGCAGGCCAAGCATCTGTTCCTGCAGCAATCCCGGCAGGCCTGCCCGGTGTCGCAACCGCTCACTGGCGCCCTGCACGCGACGCTGGAGTTTCACTTTGCCCGGCCCAAGTCACACGTGACCCCCAAGGGTCGGCTGCGCAAGTCGGCACCAACGGAGCACCTGCAGACGCCTGATATAGATAATCTGATCAAGTATGTCTTTGATGCACTGAATGGAGTATACACCCACGTGGACTATTACGTGACACATCATACATGCCAGATGTCCAATTACCATCTATAACTAATTGGGGCGTGTGCAGTGATGGCAAAGCTTATTACAGCACACGACAGATTTCATGTACATAAAACACTTGGATTACTCTGCCTCTGCCACTTCGTATTCAGGTACACCAGGCCATGGCCCGTCCATGTACCATGGCACTGGATGGCTGCACATGTGCTGCTCAGCGCATCGTCGCTCATGTTCAAAGTGCCGGCAAAGCGCATACAGAGAAGACCCACCATCATATGGAAAGAATACCAACTGCACGCGGTACTCTTCACAACACGATGCATGGCAGTATGGGCGGTGCCCTTCGGGGTAGCCAGGTGCCTGTCTGTACTTAGCATACACGTGCTCGTCGACACGGTGACGGACAAATACGGACAACCGGGGGCAACCACCGTCCGTGGACAACACGGGAAGCGCAAGAGCACGCTCACACAGGCAATGGTCATTGCATACGGGCTGTACCAGCACCTGGCGCTGGCGTCGCACCTGGCAGCAGGGCCGGAGAGAGGACTGGGGTGGAATGCGCTCATTGCCATACAGTCATCGGCGTTCGCTATGACGCTCGTGCGCAAGGGGATGTGGACGTGGAGGCACCACGCGGCGTTCTACACGGCGTGCATAGGGCTGTCGGCAGCTTACATATGCTCGCAGCTGCAGCGGACGCAACTGGTGCTCGCGATGATGGCGTACGCCGCGCGCAGGACAGGCGCCAGCAAATACCTCATATGGACTGTATACGCAACCACGCAGCTCACGAAACACTGAGGAAATTTCTAAGAAGGTGTTTTACTTACTCGGTCACTTGGCGCATAAACACAACATGGACACCTTCCTCGGCTACGTCAGGGACTGGGACTACTTCGTAGACAAGCGCACATGGGACACGCCCGGGCTCAAGCGCGTCTACGGACACAGATTCCACTGCCACCTCAGACCGGCCACCAGGCCAAATCCCACAGAGCTTTACAGAGAACTCGTCCGGACGAAACAGCTCAAAAATGCTGTCACATGCCTATTTGACTCCGGTCGCGTTGGGGCAGCAGAGCTGCTGCTCAGCTGCGGACCATTGTAATTCATTAAAATGCATGACACTCTCGACGTCTGGATTGCCCACGCGGCAGTGGGAACAGCCTGCTGCGTGGCCAGCGGAATAGCAGCATACATAGCCGGATTGCCCAGCATGCTGCGCAGCCCGGCCACACTCATGCAGTGCACGTGCACTTGCGCGCTTTTACATGCCACTGTCGCCGCATACGGAAGAATATACCGCGTGCACGCCGTAGGGAAACTTCATGCGTTCTGGGGGGGCATGCTTGCAGCCACGTGGGCGTTGGTGGCCGTGCAGAAATCCCTGCCCACAGGCGCGTTTATCATGCTGTCGGCGCAGGGATTGCAGGCACTGTCCGCAGCAGGGTGGGTGCTTCTGTGTGCCTGCGCGGTGGCAGCTGGGGCAATTGTGAGCCACCATGCACACCACATTGCCGCCAATCCACACAAACACCGACGCGTCAAAATATGCGCCGCAGTCGCAACAGCGGTGCTGGTGCTGGCAGTGACAGCGGCACCGGGGTTTCACATGCACCACTACATGTGGGCGCCGGCAGTCGCACTGGCGTGCCAGTGCGACACCGGCGTGTCCATGGCGTGCCAATCCATTGCACTTGGGATCATGAACCAGGAGCTTGCGTTTGGAGACATGAATGCGTTCTACGACAGAGTACCGGTGCAAAAAGTCGGGTGACAGAGTAAAGGCAAATTACAGAGTAAAGGTCAAAAGTCACGACAGAGTAAAGGTCAAAAGTCACGACAGAGTAAAGGTCAAAAGTCACGACAGAGAAAAGGTCATGACAGAGAAAAGGTCAAAAGTCAGGTGACAGAGTAAAGGTCATGACAGAGTAAAGAGCAAAAAGTCAAGTGAAATTGCCCCCGCAAAAGTATTTTATTTTGGTGCTTAAAATGCATAACAGGACAGCAAAACAGGACACACCATCCTGTTTATTCCATCCTGTTTTGCTGTCCTGTTATATAAAAAACCAAGTTTTGTCCCCCCGCGCTGGTATTTTATTTTTTTTTGGTTTTTCTTTAACAGGACAGCAAAACAGGACAGGCTTCTATTGAGCTGTTGGCTCGGTCTGGGAAGTTTACGACGATGCCAGCCTCGATGCCTGCCACATTCTCTACGTAGCGACTGCACTGGCGCATGTGGCGTGGCGCAAGCCGTACCACGGCCTTGAGTTCCACGACAACCTTGCCTGCCACCACCAGGTCCATGCGGATGCCCACGTGGGACAGCGCCTGGCCCTTGTACCACACACTATGTGATTGCTCGCATGACACAGAGAGCCCGGCGTCGGCCAGCTCGCGGGCCAGCGCCTCGCGGTACACCTCCTCGCGCCAGCCCCAGCCAAGCTCAGCGTACACGCGCGTGCTCAGGGTTCTCACAAGGCGCAGGATCGCGCGGACGTGGCTGTCCTTTAAAGAGGCCATCCACAGAATGCCCAGTAGCTCACCTTGCCTTTTTCTGTCACTTGACTTTTCTCTGTCGATACTCTGTCATGACCTTTTCTCTGTCGATACTTTGTAATGAACTTTTCTCTGTCGATACTCTGTAATGAACTTTTCTCTGTCAATACTCTGTCATGAACTTTTCTCTGTCATGACCTTTTCTCTGTCGATACTCTGTAATGAACTTTTCTCTGTCAATACTCTGTCATGAACTTTTCTCTGTCAATACTCTGTCATGACCTTTTCTCTGTCAATACTCTGTCATGACCTTTTCTCTGTCAATACTCTGTCAT
>MDTG01397365.1_pt1 | contig 17997 bp, 13 predicted proteins | sample 811421 | NCBI WGS metagenome assembly MDTG01 (sample SAMN05326645, study PRJNA326480) | marine metagenome | isolation source: seawater | place: Pacific Ocean: South East | collected 2011 | reverse complement strand
CGGCGCCGGGACGGCGGTTACACGTCCGCGATCTTTCCGCCTGGCGGAACAAATCCGGAAAAACGATCCAGGGCCCTTGTCCCGAGTTCCGCCATCTTTCCGCCAGGCGGCACTCTGGCGGAACCCCGGACCCCTAAATGTACATTTGGGGAAAATGTACGCTTTGGGTTTTCCGCCATCTTTCCGCCTCGCGGAACAAATCCGGAAACGCGCCTGTGACAATTGACCAGTTGGCGGGAAACCACGCTTGGCGGGAAAAGCGGGTTTGAGGGGACACCACACGCAATCTGATCAATACGCGGATAAGTAAAGACGCCAGCCGATCTGTCAAAGCAGAAGCTTGGGAGCATGTCGACGCGGCCCGCTTGTGACATAGCATCTGCGGAGGTGGACGGAGAGCTTTATGGCCTTTCTCTAGCTAAGCTCACACTCAACGTTGCCGTCGGCATGCCCCCCGACTCTCACGACGAGGCCGGGCTAATCAGGCCCGCGATGCCTTCGGCGCCCGTCGGCGAGTCTGATTCGGACGACGACGCGGAAGCGGATCTGCTCCCGGCTGACCCACAAGCTGCTGCAAGCGGCTCGGACACCGAGTGGGAGGGAGACCCAAACGACATGCCTGCTCCTTTCCAGCTCCAGCCGGCACAGGCACCCACGCCTCGGCAGCCCGCCCGGAAGCGCTCTATCCTAGACGACCCAACACCCGGAGAGCAGCCCGTGTTTACCAGTGACGAAGAAGAGGCACCTGCAGCGGCCCCCGTTGCGCGTCCGCGGCCGGCGATTCAGCCGGCGGCCATGCCCGAACCGCTCGATCCCAGCCAACCCATGCTGAACGACGGGGGGTGGGTAACGAAAAAGAGTGGACTGGAGGCACAACTGGCGCGCATTGCACTGCGATTCCGCAACCCGGAGACACTACAAGACGACGACTGGTTGATGAAACTGAACGCGACGCTGCCGCCTGGCGGATCGGTCAATGGAGACATCTCTGAAATCATGACGGTGAGGCAGCAGATGCAACTGATCATACGGGATCTGATCAACCTGGCCATCATCTCTCCACTGAGTGCCGAGCTGATGAAGGCAGGCGGCGACAGACTGCGGGCACAGATGAGTTCTATGTACAAACGTATTGACAATGTACTGCAGAGGTACAGAAAGGTGGAGACAAAGCCGCGCCAACACCTGTATCCAATGAAGGACGCGCTTGAGAATCTGGCCCTGCTCAAGAAGATGGTATATGTGTTTCCCACGATCAACTCTAATCTGGTTAACAGGCTGCAGAACGCCACAAAGCAGCTTACGGAGCTCCGCTCCCAAGTTCTCAGATACGTCAAATCAGAGTTTGAACGGGAAGCGCTTCCTGTGTGGTATACGGAGGCCGTGAGGTCGAAGCGGGTTACGGACGATATCAACAACCGCCTCCGCGACTGGAAGCTGGACCGCACGGCTCGCGTTGTGCAAGCTAGCATCGAGGCAGAGCGCAAGTATCAGTGCATAGTACAGCTTCAAATGGTCGTAGACGAACTACAAGAAAAGGTCGACCAGAATGCACAGAAGAAGGAGAAAAGGCAGAAGCAAGCGGACGGCGGTGCGTCCAGCAGCACCGACCCAGGGCCGTCTAGCAGCAATAATCCGCTTCCGAAGGCAAACATTGTGGAGTTGGATAGTTCGAACGAGGACGAGGCGCCGCCAGCCGTTGCGCCAGCCGTTGCGCCAGCCGTTGCGCCAGCCGTCGCGTCAGTGCCGACTCAGGCCGACCTGCAGGCGCTCGCAGAGGAGGCGCGCAGGCTCGCGGAACGCCCACTGATGTACATCACGGGAAGCTATGTATACTATGAAGCCGGGCTAAAAGCTGTCGCCCACATTTCGAATAACCCGTCAGACTTTGAGGAAGCGCAATGGGATGCGCTTTTGCAGGCCCTGCTCGACGCGCGTCGATACGGTAGGCATGCCGCAAGCGGCGTGGTCGCGGAGCGCGAGTTCAAAGCCATTGTGGTCATCAAGAAGCTGCTCGAGAAAGCCGCGACGATGCTTTCGCTCATGAACGCGGATGCGTCTGTGTGGCTCAAGGAGAAGCAGCACTTTGTCCCCGAGAGCGTGATTGAAAAGATCCAGACCGAAGCCGACTGTATGCGCGTCACAGAAGCAAGCACGCTGCAAAAGTCGGGTTACTTTGATCCCGTCAACCAAGCCATCGAGGCCATACTCATCATTGCAGCGGGGGCGTCGTTTCGGGAGGAGGCGTGGGAGTCGGTCGCAAATGCGCTCGAAATCCTGTACGCCGAGTATCTCAAGTCCGAACGCCCTCTTGCGGTGGGGCGCTTGATCGGGTTCTTTGAGCGTAGCGTTGACATATTGAAGCAGAAAGACGCTGAGACGGCCGACTGGGTCGCGGTGAACGCCGCGCGCTTTCGCAAGCCTGGCGAGGCTCGTACTCCGATGGAGACCGTTGCCGCAGCAGCCGAGGACGAGATCAAGGAGAACATCGAAGTGTACGAGGGTGATTTTAAAAGTGGAAGCGATGGTGACTAAGGGTCAGGTATGTTCTTAAGCATTTCGAAAAAGTGTATCAAAACATTCAGTTAGAAAGTGACACACGGCTAGCGTTTGGCGCGCTTACATTTCCGCACCCGAGAACCATCCTGACGATGTTTCAACACGGGTACAAACCCGTTTTTGCATTTGCGCGCGCACACGAGCAACCCGTAGGGCTCAGCCTCGACGGCCAGCTTGAGCGGGCTACGGCACGCATTCTCCATGAAATACGTCAAAAAGTCGTCGAACTCGCTTCCTTCTTCAAAGTAGGCGCTCCACACGTTGTGCCAATTCATGTCGATCTCATCGTGTTGTAGTGGCGAGGAGTCGTAAGCATGCTTGATCGACAGCTTAGGGTTACCCAGTGCAATCACAACGGCTGTCAGTGCGGCCAACATGTCTTCCGTTGGCCCCCAGCCATCTGTTTGACTAGATTGCGTATGGTCAATCGTCGTCCGGCGCTATGCCCCAGCGCCTCCATTGGCGCCGTCGGCTGGGTCGTTCGGACGCTGAACTGCATCACTTGTGTGCATGGCATGTTTACTGTTTGCGTGTTCAAGATGTGTTTAGTGTTGTAATAGAAGACGTTAGCATTACAACAAACTCGCGCAATACTGTCCCACTACCCAACTCGATTTGAAGCAGAGGGGCCTGGACAGCAGCGTCACAATGCTCGCACGTTTCTGGACCGACAGGAATCGTCGCTTACAGAAAGCGGCGCACGCTCCACGACCGAGCTCGCGAGCCGTTAGTGGGTCTCCGCTAACATGCACACATAACATGCTTTTTTAACGGGGCGTGAGCGTCGCCATGTCCGTAAGACCGAGCGAGTCAACCGGCTTGAGTACAAAACAAAAGCTGTGTCTTTTCCATGGAACGTCCATGAGCGCGGAAACTGTACTGGCAATGGACGATGACCAAATCACATTCGACTTGATTACGTCAAACGGCATCAAGGCCAACAACCTGGCGGCCGCTGGCATAGGTCCAAAGCGACTGAAAGCAATGGGTGCGGCGAACGCGGCCAAGCTTAGGTCCTTGGACTTCGACGCTCTCTACTTGGCCGATCCCCGGTTTGCGTCGGAGGCAAACGCCGCGTTCGGATCAGAGGAGACAAAGCGCGTCTACCTACAGAGCGCCTCCGACGCGGTCGCGATTGCCGGAACCGACGCCATGGATCTCCTTGGCATCACCACAAAGGATCTGATGGAGGCGTGCGCGGGGGCCGCGACCGAAGCGCAGGCCGTGCTGCAGCAACTCTCGGCGGGCGTTGCCCTCGAGGGAGTTCCAGCCAGCGTGGTGTTGGACACGGGCTTGCGCAAGAACACGCTGATGGAACTTGGCTACAGCCTTACTGCTATAGTTCAGCAGACCAAGGCCAACGGTGGCGAGCTGGCAAAATTAGGATTTTCGCTTTCTTAAACATGGAGCATGCTTCATGCTGTAAAGAACACGCATGACAATGACACAACTGCTACATGCGCATGCTAGCACTAGGACTATGTAGGTGGTGCGTATTGAGCCGGTACGCTCGGAGTGTTGTCTTCTGGTACCCCGTTGCTTCCCGGAGCGGTGTCCACCGACACCGCGTGTGCCAGCTGGGACACGGCTAAAACTACGTCTTTGAGAACCGCGTCTTCGTCCCATTGCTTTTGGTTGCGATGAATGATCCACCCGGGGAAAAACTGCTCGACTGCGCCGTCGTCGATACCCGCTCCAGGCGCGTCTGCCTTTCGCAGGGCAGCCATTCTCAACAAAAGTGCCGACTTTGGTTTTGTAATCGCAAGCGCTTCGCTGACGTGCGACTCGAGTTCGAGTTCGTGCGACGACTGGGCGTGGCCCTGTCCGGCGTGTGGTGTTTTGTGGACGCTTAGACGCCTCCTGCTCAAATACTCTTCCCTGGCCTCGTAGTGCCTTTGCGCGTGCTTTTCGGCCTGTACGTTTGCATGCGAGATGGCTCTCCCAACCGCAGACGTGACACCCGATACCAAATTGCTGCTGTGCTGCCACATCGGCGCAGCTGCAGCCGACACGGTAAAGAAGCTTCCGACCAAGCACACAACAGTTGCGATTGTCATCATGCAAAGCCTCGACGGAGAGTTTCGAGGCGGAAGGTGAGGCGGCCTGTTTTCAATCGCAAAGTCCGTCACTCCAGGCGGGACGTTGAACTGCGGGAGCAGTGATATGCTTGACGCCCTGGAGCGACTTTGACGGCATGACATCCACGACGAGTCGAGGTGCGACATCGCATCTCTACACCAATTGCGAGGCTGTGACAAGATATCTACCGAATAAGTGAACCTTGGTAGTGGGGAAGGTCAGTTGAGGGCCGGGGTAGATGAGGAGCGCCCCCTTTCACTTTCTAAGCCCGAACGCTCTTGAGCGACGCCAACCAATGCAGTCGCTGGCATCAAGTCACGTCGCAAGCCCGCAATTCAACCTGGACCTAGGCGCTCAAATCGGCTCCGGGCCAGACGGATTCCGTGGGTTGCACTTTCCCCACCCCCTGTCTCGCGTTCGGGGTTCAGAGGTCAAAGTCATTGCAGCTGCGGACACTTTGAAGGATCACACGGTGGCGATCTCCAAGCGAGTGCTGCGGACCATGTGGATCACGCAAGGATTAATGGTGTTGATATTGACGCTTCTGATAGGAGGCTTGTTGTACTGGTCCTACAGATTGAACTCCAGCGTCAACTGGCACTACGACGCGGCGAAGCCGTACCTTGATGAGATGAGAATGCGAGGAATGTCGATGGTACGTCACGTCGATAACTCGTCCGCTGCGTTGGAGCAGGTCATGTTGGGAGCCGAGGTGTTGACGTCGAGTTCGATTCCGGCTCTGATAGACTCGGTGAACCGCACGACAGCCATGGTTGCACACCTAGAGCACGTCGCACGAAACCCGACCATCAAGCTCAGCATGGCGTGAGCCGTGGCGGGTCAGGGTGTGGAAAATGTACGGTGTGTGATGTTCATTTTTAGTGACTCTGCAAGATACGGCTACAATATGCGAAATCATGTTATGACCGGTCTCCGCAACACACTCCACCGAAAAAGCGCATTTGCTAGCTGTTTTTGTGTCATGACTGCCATGGCCGCGTCGTCGCTCGTCTCGGCGGCGGAGGCCTTGAGCGTGAGAACTCGTATTGCCGACATAAACTCGGCGTCGTTCATGCACGACACGTCTTCGTCGCGCTGGCGCAGCAGTTTGTCGACGTGTGTCGAAATGTCGTCTCCCATGCTGGTCGTCGAAGGAACAATCGCTCGGGTGCGAAGCTCGCTGCACAGCTCCGCGTATAGGGTTGCGGGACCGTACCACGCACTCGGATGCCGAAGCACGTTTGCAACACCGCGCTTGAGCATTCGAGCTACTAGGGTGGCGCAGTGGGCTGGGTCCCTTGGCCCGTCGGGCACCATAGAAGATAGCTTTCGAACTCCCCACGCCGCGGTTATGTACCGAAGCAGCGAGTATTCGACACCGCAGCTGTCGTTGCACGCCTCGCGTACCAACCGCGCGGCGTGCTTTCCAAACACCGGTACCGCCCTCCACTTGTTGGCCGTGGTACCCAAGTAGTATTTCGAGTTGTAGTCGGAGTCCGCTTGCCATCCGCTCTTCGAGCCGATGTACGTTGCAAAATTAACGGGCATGCGCGAACCCTCCGCGCATGGCACCACCAGCTCAACATGCATCATCACCGGACTCGGTTGAAAATGGTTTACAATGTAGGTTATCATCTTGTCAAAAGCGGACAATGGGCCGTCGGAGGGACTGGATTCGTGTGGTTCAAGAAATAATGCAAACACGACGTCTCCAGACCCATCATCCACCGCACGCTCCTCCTGTGCCTTCAAGAGTCTCTGTATTGCTTTGGACGCCTGTGTGGACATTACGCGCCTTGCTAACTACATCACAATGTCCCAACGTTATTAACAAAGACACATGACCAAGCAACAAACCGTCTCGCCACAAAAGACTGCGAGCGCGACTCCGCCATTCCCGCGCGCAACTCACGCGTTGTGCGCACCCGCCTCCTCATCCGGAGGCAAGTAGTCCTCGTCATCGGCGTCTGCGTCGTGTGTCTTGCCCCCCGACTTGCCGCCCTTCTTCTTCTTCGCCTTGTCCAATGTGGCCACGTACATGGAACGCGGCATGATGGAACTGGCCGAAAAGACGGAATCGAAGACCGCGTCCCAGCCGATCTGCATGTGCTTGCGGTTGAGGCGCTTGGTGTACCCAGCCCCCTGACGAACGGCGTGAGCCTTCATGCCGGCCTCCTGTGCCAGCGCGCACAGAAACTGCTCGAGCACCATCTTGGCTCCCTTGCTCACCGTCGGCATCCACGGAGCCCGAGAGCTCTCCTTCTCGCACTCCTCGCGCACCAGGTGGCAGTCGCCCTCCATGGTGCGGGCCACGTGAGCCGCAGCGCCAGAGGCCGCGACCATGTAGGCGTGCGCTCCAATCAGGCGCGAGGTGCGGCACAGCTTCTTCACCTTCCCGTCCGGCATCGTCTTCTTGGTGATCTTGCAGAACATGGGCGCGCGTGCCGCGTTGTTCCACACGGCGTCGTACTGCTTGCGCGAAGACTTTGCGTTCGCGATCACACTGTTGCCGGACTGGCGGATGGCATCTACCTTGACCATGACTGTTGTGGCTGATTTGCTTTGCTGGTGTATGTAAGCGGTTCGGTGCCCGGCGAGTGCTTAGCGAACGAGACACCGAGAGCGATTATCGTGCTCCAAGTGATATCACTATTCTGGAGACTTTTTCAATATTCGTGACTCCATGGAACATGCACCGGCGCCGATGCGATGGCACAACGGCGCGCGTCGAGCCCCCACGAGCTACAATTATTGCGACTCCGCAGCTCCTGTGTCAAACTCTTGGAATTGACACGAAGAGTCGTACGTCACGTCTTCCTCTTCCTCTGCATCGCAGATCGTACTCACGGCCTCCGTGTAGTCGCATGACTCGACCACCTCTTCCGGCACAGCCTCGGAAATCTTCTTCTCGTCGCGGCGTTTGCGCTTCCTGCGAAGTCTCTCTATCCACGGGGTGAACCAGGGAAGTGTCTCGAGAATTCGCATGTCTTCGGTCGACAGCTTCACCGAACGCCTTTCGCCTCCAAGCCACAAGTTTGAGATGTCGTCCATCCACTGGAGAGGTCGAAAGACCCATACCATGTCTTCTTCAAGTCCTACGCGGATGGCGTGTTGGTCCTTCCACGTGGGAGCGTGGCATGGATAGAAGATTCGCATCATCAGAATCTTGGCGTCTTTGTCCACCAGTCGGGCCTTTGCGTGCTGGCTGTCGCTCTTGTGCGAAAGATTGATGGATTCCACCCATGCCTGTGCCCAGTCGATCTTGAGGAAGCGTTTCTTTGTGGCGGGAGATGGGCCGTTGGGAGCCTTCCAGTTCCGCAAGAGCGAGTCCAGCGCCTTCTTGGGCTCAAAGAACACATGCGGTCCATCCTTTCTTCTGCAGAAGAAACGCGCGTTGTCTTCCGGAGGCTCGTCGCAACAGTTCTCTGCCAGGAAGTCAACAATTTCTTCAAACGTTAGCTCACTCGCACCGTTCTGTCTCCTGATCATCGAGTTGGTGAAGAAGTCCGCAAACCAGTTGGTCTGCGACAACTTCATGATGACGGGTGCTTTCGTGTCTTGTGGCGATTGGTCTATTTCATCGAGCAATCGCCACACGACGCTTGAGACTTCTCCGTTCTTGCCTCCCGGGGGTCTCGGTGGCATATTGTCCGGGTACAGTCGGACTATCAGTTCAGCGACCTTTTCCGGCGCTACCATGGAGACGCCCCGGTCCGTCTCAGGTGCAAGTGGCCGCTTGGTCTCTGGCTGCATCGAGCCGTTGCCTTTACTTAATAGATGTCTAGAAGCAATATTCAATAATTTGTGTGGCTAAAGGTTTCAGTCGCTGTACCGTGGCGCCGGATGTTTCTTACGCACTACTCACAACCACAATAGCGCCGGTCCGCCACTCTCCGCGTCCACACAAACCGTGCTGTTCTTTACGGGTCACTTTCGTGTTTCTATGGGCGCACACTACGCCTAAGAAGCAACGAGCGCGGCTTTGGCGGCCGACTTGGCGTTCTCCTTGTGGACCCTTTTGGCAGCCTTCTCCTTCTCGACGGCCGCGGCATAGTCGACGGCCACCTTCTTGTTGGCGTTGGCCTCCTTCTTCTCGTCGGCACGCTTCTTAACGTCATCTTCGTTTGCGGCGTTGAGGACGCCGATGTCCTGGCCGTGGCGCACAAGGCCAATGGGAATCACGACCGCCGTCAACTCCATGTTGGCGGCGTACGATCGCAGGACGGATGCCATAATCGACGCAGAGACTGTCTTCTTGCCCATCTCGACGGCGCGCATCACAGCCTGGTTCATTGCCGCGCGCATGACGGCGTCGCAACGAGCCTGTGTCTCGCGGGCAGCACTACCGGGCACGCTCTGCTTGAACAGTTCCATCCGCTTGTTGAACTCCGCAGAGTTGAAGCCAATGGCACCCGGCGTGGTGGGCACAAAGCGCATCAGGCGCTTGGCATCCGCCTCGGAAAGAAGCGACGCGAGGCAGTCTGTGCCCATGGGGAGGATGTCGCCCTCGGTCTTGACGTCAAGGTAGCCGACCGTCTTGGCGAGCGTGCGGTAGCCCACGAGCTTAGCCTTGCGGCGCTTTTTGGACAACTCCTTGGCCCGCTTCTTTGCCTCCTCGGCAGACAGCTCCGTCTCTTCGGGATCCTCCTCCTCGTGGGGGTCCTGTTCCTCCGGCTCGGGCTCCGGGGCAGGGGCCTCGGCGGCAGCCTTGGACTTTTTCTTGGGAGGCAGAGCGTCCTTCTTCTTGGAGGGCTTGGGCACCGGGGCCTCGCCGACGTCCGGGTCCTCCTCCTCCTGCGCCGCAGGCCGCTTGCTCTTTGCCTTCGATGACATGGTTGACTGGTGCTCTTTTTTTCGTTCGCTGTTCAACCTGTGCCGAGTGCACTCGCCGGCAATCTAGCGGGAAGCCCACTCTTTTTGCCCAGGAGAAATAAGGTCAAACGAACACTTTTTTTGTCAAAGCGTGCAATGGCAGGGATGTCGACAGAAGACAGCGGCGCCGCCTTCAGCTTCAAGGGCATCAAGGTCGAGGATGCCGGCGCCGGCGCACTTCCCAATTCGATCGGCTTCAGCCCGGAGGAAGACAACTGGACGATGAAGGGCTACGAGAATTCGCGTCTCTTGGCTTTCAAGGAAGACGGTCAAATGAAAAAACTGGAAGATGGACGCGACGACACGTCTGTTGGGAAGGCCCGTGCTAGTGCGTACCTCTTCTGTTGCTGCTTCTACAACTGCTGCTGCTGCTGCCTTTCAAACATCGTGCCGTCCATTGGTCCTCTGTGCGGCAATCAGTTCTGCTGCAAAGGTGCTACCTGTCTGGAAGTGCGATTCCGACGCGACCGGTGGCTTGGCATACTGCACACGGTGTGCTTCTGTGTGCACATCACGTTTGCAATCATGTCGTTCAGCGCGGGAGCTGGCAAGCCGATGGAAGTGGACATCTTTCGCGTTGTGCCGTCGTGGAACAACACGGGGCGCAATGGGTACAACTATGTGGTAGAGAAGGACTTTCAGATCCGCATCGACACTGTCACTGGCTTGTTTTTCCTACTCTCTGCCATCTTCCACTTCGTGTGGATGTTTAGCAGCATCTTCCTACCACGTGTGTGGGAATGGATGATCTCGTACATCGACGAGTGTTTGTGTTTCTGGCGCTTCATCGAGTATTCCCTCTCGGCCAGTCTGATGCTCATGTCCATCGGGATGATCACCGGGCTCCGCAACGGATACTCGATGTTTGGAGTTTTCATGCTCTCGTTTACCACCATGGTGATGGGCATAATCACCGAGATGCTCTCTCGTCCCGAAAGCCCGGACAAGTGGAAGGGAGACCCGGACCCAGTGCCATGGGCCGACTTCACGTTGGGCTACTTTGTCATCAAGTTCCGAAGCTACATGTGGCGCATGTTCCCTCACTTTGTCGGTTGGTTCCCCTACCTTGCGGCGTGGTTCATCGTGCTCAGCAACTTCTTCCGTCAAATTTACGACCTTCCCACAGACCTTCAAGATCGCATCCCGTGGTTTGTGCCGTGGGCCATCTACGGTACCGCGGTCACTTTCACGACGTTTGCATTTGTCCAAATACGTTTCCAATGGACTGCACCCAAGCACTACTGGCGAACAGAAGTTTGGTATTGTTTCCTCAGCCTTACCGCAAAACTGTATCTGGGTTCGCTTCTCTATTGGAACATCATTCTCGCGGACAGCTTCGAAGAGGCGATCGCATTGGACAACCCCAGTACGTCTTCCAACGCGACGATGCCGCTCGTGCGGGCATGGCACCAGGCGGTGCGACTCGCCGAGTCGGTTGGTTAACATGGAATGGGTACCGCTAGGGGTGACTGGTAGGAAGGTGTGTACACAATTTTCCGCATTTGTTCCGCCAGGCGGAAAGATGGCGGAAAGTCCAGAGCGTACATTTTCCCGAAATGTACATTTAGGGGTATGGCGCTCCGTGAAAGTGCCACCTCGCGGGAAGAAAGTGGACCTCGGGTCGAGGGCTCTGGATCGTTTTTCGCCGCACGTTCCGCCTCGCGGACATTTCACAAGATTGTAGGGGTGTGAATGCATTGGGCCCGGCGCCGGGGCGACGGTTACACTTCCGCGATCTTTCCGCGAGGCGGAACGTTCGGCGAAAAATGATCCAGAGCCCTCGACCGGCGTTCCGCCATGTTTCCGCCAAGCGGCACTCTGGCGGAACGCCGGACACCTAAATGTACATTTTGGGAAAATGTACGCTCCGGATTTTCCGCCATCTTTCCGCCTCGCGGAAACATTTCGAAGGTCGGTTCGGCGCTCGACTACCCTGGCGCCGGAGACTCGCAACGGACCCATGAGTATACGAGAGCTCGGTAGGTCTACCAAACGGAAGGCGCAAGCGGCCCCGGGATGCAGGAGGGCTGTGTAACCTGTGATGGAATGAACTGCCCAGGAAGCCCGTCCACGAGACGTAGGCTCGCAGGGTGCAGGCGCGTATCGTTCGAATTGTTTGGCGATATAGAACACATCCTGGCAAGCGCGGTGGTCGCAAACTGGCGTCATCGCAACAGCCTCCTAGTCTTGCGAGGGTGCTCGCGTGCGTTCCGCGACGCCATCGATTCCGAGATCGATGCATGGTGCAAGAGCTTTGTTGCTGTGCAGCGCACACAGGAGACTAGGCTACACAGTGGCAACGAGACCTATTACAAGCAGCTCGTCCTCGCGGAATCAATGCTCGTGCGCGCGTTCGGCACGGCCTCTGGCCTTGCGTCCAAGTTTATGCAACTGAGCATCGTAGACCGTCGGTCTTACATGGCACTACTCACGGAGAGATGCATGTTGTGCAGATGCAAGTACACACAGTCGAGTGACGCACAGGGTTCGGACTCGGAAGAAACCAGCATTGCTCCTTGCTACGTCTTTGCACACAAGAGCTGCCAGAGAAAACACATGGTGGTCATCACCGATGCGGCTCAGCCCATCCAACGCTGCGTGGAACCGAGGTCTTTGCACAAGGAGCTGTGCACTGTGTCGCACATGAACAAGAAGGGCATAGTGATCGACTACCGCACCGTGAAGGGCGCCATGTCCAGTTGGTTCAATGTGATGTACGCCGGAAAAAAGTACAATGCTCCGATAGTGGTCTGGCTTGCAGAGCATTCTCTCGTTCGAAAGCAGGACACGCTCTACGGGGCACTGGGAATCACCAAAGAGGACGTCGACGAGTGCATGCGAAAGGAGGCGGAGAACGCCCAAAGCTCGCACCAGCAGCTGGAGCAGAAGCGCGCCCAGCTGGCGCAAGCTAAGGAAAGCATGGCAGCGGCCTTCGAAGCGGACTTGCGCGTGTGGCTTGGCAAGGGATACACGAGGTGGCGCAGCATCGAGGACATGGACTCTTTTCATGCCCGCTTCCTGCAAAGCACTTACGTCGACCAGTTTGTGGAGCCGATGTCTAAGCGGACGCTGCCGTCCAACATCAACATTGTGTTTTACATACTGATGCTGTTCAACGAGACACTCAATCGCTTCCAGCACACGCTCAAGCCAGTCATGTTGGAGTGGGTCGTGACCCACCTAGGTGTGCACACAATGTTCGACTCTGTACCATACAACGCTGCCTTCAACGACGACCGTGGGTCCAACATGGACATCGTCGCGAGGGAGGCTGTTTTGCACTCGAAGGTGCTGACCATGCTGGCAAACTGCGGACCCGAAAGCATCAAGGTTACGGCATGCACTCGCGGCTTTCGATGTAATGAGCTGACCTACAACGCCAAGCTCATCGTCTACCTTTCAGACGACGGTTCTGAAAACGGAGAAATTCGTGGGTATCAAATACAATCTGACTTTGTGATTACCGAGCCGAGTCTGTGCAAGTTCAAGTACATCGTGTACAACAACATGGACCTCAAAATGGCGTCAAAGCTGCCACCGGTGCCAGTTGGGGCGGGCGAGTCAGAAGCGGGCGAGTTTCTCAACAGCGTGCTGAAGGCGTGCTTTTCCGCCACAAGCGGCCATGCCCGCGTGCACGCTCTGTCGTTGATAGTGGCAACGTGCGTGTACCGGAAGATAGTTACTGAGCTGAGGGTCGGAGGATAGGCCCGCATCTCTACATGTTGGGGTTCACGTGCTCCCAAGAGCCGACCATCAATGGTAGTACGTCGCGGCCAGGGAGTTGCGCAAGGAGAAGCGCCCCCCCCCCTCCCAGTACAGCAGTCACATACATACGAAATGCTACTGATCACGCGAGGGCAACTCATTGGCATGCCTTGTTGCCTTGTAAACAGCTTGAATTAGATATAATATGGTAAAACGGCTTGATCATAAACACGTGCTGCCTGCGTAAAGACAAAAGCATGCTTCCGCCGCTTCACGCCTTGTCCATCAACCCACAAAAACAAGACACTCCTCACGTGGACGCCTCTTGGCAATGGGATGCCAGCACGTACCAGGTGCGCTTTTCGGTCGACACTGCAATCGAGGAGCAGATCAGCGGGCTGGGTGAGATGGACGGAGGCCAATTCAAGCCAGCCGCAAGACCGCTTCCAAGGCACCAACTGGTACCACTCAACGTGTTGCGAGCTGTGCGCGAGTACACCATACAGCGCTTGTGGGACCTCGAGTGTCGGGTGCCTTGGTTCGACCCCAACGATCGGAGTAGAAGAAAGCCAGACCAACCTCCCGACGACAACAACGAGCCGTTTCCGGACACAGGGTCTGGCATGGTACGTGAGGTTGCCAAGTGGGTTTTGGCGGTCATGGACACGCAGACCGCAGACGTGGCACGCAAGACGGCCGGAGAGCGCGCCAGGGGGCAGCAAGCAGACGACGAGGAAGACGGCGAGGTGGACTACAACCGTCGATTGCGGAACAAGGAGACCGAAATCAAAGCGCGTATCAAAACCGAACAGGACACTGTGCGCCGCGACAGGAACGTCCTGAGAGCAACCCTGTTGGAGATCGAAGAGATGTATGCCAAAGCACTGGACGTTCTACAAGTAGGCGGAGAAAGTAAAGAACGACTTCCGGATGACATGGAGCTCGAAGTGGCACGCTTTTTGGTTTCGGAACAGCTTGGGCTCACGGTGCCGTCTATGGCAGATTGCAGACTCAACGCAGAACCCGGATACTACCAGCCACGATACGTGAAAGCCGAAAAGTACCTGAGATGGGTCAAAATACAGACGAGTCTTTCCGACGGTACGCAGCCTTTGGTTGATGGCAGTGGATGCTTGCCTCCCGACACACTTTACGGTGTTCCGGTAGCACACGAGGCGGGTGTGCCCAGCTCGCTGGACGGTTCCTTCTACACCGGATTCATCGACTACGACATTGGGTCTGCCGAGGACCGACTCGACGACTTGCAAATGGACCACGTGGTGCCTCGCAACCACATGAAGAACTGCATGCTCGTCAAGGAGTTGGGTCTGCCCGACAACATGGCAATGAACACAGTCATCACGACCAAATATGAAAACTCCCAGAAGGGAGACAAAATGCTGCCACTGGGAGACACTCAGAAAAACCACCGCGACATGCGCAGCAACACGGCGGTGGCAGTCAACGCTTTCGGTGACAAGTTTGGACGCGAACGGCGCATGGCCGCGGCTCGCGTCGTCTGTGCAACCTACTTGCAGCTGTTCATGCTGGAACGTAAGCCAGACGGCAACACGGAGCTCGGGCCGCGGCGTGGTGGACTGTACTACAGCTACAGAGAAGACATCTTTAGTCTGATGAGGCGTGTTCCTGGTCCGGGTGTAATTGAAGACAAGCTCTACGTCTCCAGGCGCGCGCTCAACAACACGGAGGCTTCGAGGCGTCTCGAGTTCCGCCAGGCGTGGACGTGGGAAGCCGGAATACCGCTCTTACAGTGGTTTTACTTGAACCAGCCGTATAACCCGATCCCGGACGCAATGTACCGTGCCAGCACACAGCGCAGGCAAGACTTTACGCTGTTGTTTGATTTCTTTTACAAAGATTTGCTAACGCGCCGTTTTGGAGGCTTCGACACGCTGTCGGACATGTTCAGGAGAGAGATGCAAGAGGAAGTTCCAGACGCACCGCTCCCGCTGAGCGACGAGACTGAAAACCCTTTGGCCAACAATCAGCGAAGGGAGGCGCTAGACGAGTTGCGCAAAAACGTCAGGCTCCAGCAACCGCGCGCAGCCGCTTCTTCTTCCAGAAAAAGCGGGCGGAGATAGTGACCGCGCGTTGAGTTTTCATGCTTAAAGAAATGTGACTTGTTTACAAGTGTCTACTTCACCACACCGCACTTGCGTATGCGCTCGGTACGTACTACGCATAATTGAACGCGCGTAGGGCTTGCGTCGAGCGGACATCGCTACTCGCATCAACTGTTTGAAAAGCAAACTTTATCATTTACTAGGCATCACCCCCTTCGAGTCCGCTTCCGCAAACGACATTCTACATAAGTCGCTACAAAATACATTGTCCAGCATAAAGAACAAATCGCGATCCGGCTGTATCACCAGGTCGCACTCGCGACATACAAACCTACGCCGCCGCATGAGTTCACCGCACACCAAAACTTGCTTGACCTTTGCATGATTCTCGTGCGTATCAGGAAACAAAAACTCCGTGCAATCACGACACTCACCCGACCCCGACGACCAAGACGGCATGCTGGACCATGACACTATCTCGACTATAGGACTGAGCAGCTGCCAAATCTGCGACATCGCTCACTTGGGACCACTTGGCTCGGCTATATTGCGACTAGCGGCAACTTGTAATTACGCCTTCAATCGGAGCAGTTCTCCAAGAATGCCCTCGTGCGCAAAAGCCGGTCAAAGCAGAGCTTGTACATGTGAGTGTCCAGCGGCTGGTTGTTGATCTTGTACATACACGACGCCACGTAGCGCATCAGGTCGTCGATGCCGTCGAGAAACTCGAGCTTAAAAGACTGGATGCTGTCCATGGCCGAGAGCAGAGGAGCGTCCGCGCGAACCTTCTTGATCAAAGGGTCGACATTGTCATCCGACCCGCGTCCGCGCTTGCCGGCGATTGGTGCTGTGCTCGGGCCCGCGCCTGCCGTCGTTGCTGCGGCTGCCACCGGCGCTGTGGCCGCCTCCGGTGCTACGTCCGTCGGCACTGGTCTGTGTACGACGCCCTGGTAGAGATCTGACACTTGCGCAAGTGGTACATGGTAGCTTTCGAGCGCGTCCTCGATTAATGCGCCTACGTCTGCCGAAAGTTCGTCAGCCATACACAACGGTTTCCGGCGCTACGGAAAGCTGGAAGGGTGGCTGTTACACCGTACCCGAAATAAAATCGCCGTTGCAAATCGACTTAGCGTTAAGGTGCGTCGTTTGGAATGACAGTGTGCCTTGGCTTCCTATGGACACGGACCAGTGCTGCCAGACGTAGCGCCTGAGCCGCCCCTTCGTAGCGCCTGAGCCGCCCCTTCGTAGCGCCTGAACTCACGCCCCATGCTGCCCAACCCACCCGCAGCCATCCAGACAACATGACCACTATCGAGGAGGGACGTGTCCTTGCGCACATCTTTGAGTGTGCCGCTCGCGAAATAGACATCGACTACGCCAAGATGGACCCCGAGAACCCAGAACAGTGCAAGGAGGACTACGCTCGCATCTACAACAAGCTGGTTCGCAACCTCGCGTGCATCAAGAGCAAGGCGCAGAGCGTCACGTGGAAGCCAGATATGGTGCGCAAGCTCAAATGCTTTTCCATCAAGCCAGAGCCCATCGACGACTGGCGCAAGGGAGACATTCGCGGGGACTGTCGTGGGTGCATGGCGTGCGATCGCTGGGAGCACGCCAACTTCAAGGCGATGTCTCTCTTTGGTTACTGCGAGCTCATCGACGGTGAGAGGGAGCCGTTCTCCTCCCTGGAGCACATCAAAGACGACTACACCGAGTACTTCAACAGCTACCAGCAGGTCTACATCGACAGCAGGAACCGCTCCAAGTACCGCAAGTTTGTGGATGGTTTCCATGACCAGGACGGCGGCATGCTGGTCCTGGGAGAGACCTGCCACAACCGCGCCCTCTTGTACTCCATGGCCCAGAACTTCATTTTCAACTTCATCTTTATCGCCGACACCCATATCCAGTACATCATACAAACCAAGAAGAAGCTCTGTGACGACAAGCTGTATGCCTCCCTTGAGAAGGACGCGGAGCTGATTCACGAGGCTTTTGTGAAGCTGCAGCAGATGTCAGCCCACGAGACTGCAGACATTTCCAAAGACCAGCTGTCGATCGACGAAGAGTGGTGGAAGTCGGTAAAGACCATGCGCAACGGCAACCCCAACCTCATGAACCCGTCCAAGGCGATATCCGACCGCGTGGCGTGCTTCTACGGGCTTCTGGGTCGCCGCGGACTGCAGTCTTGGCGCGCTCCCGTCACCGAGCCGGCCAAGCCGGTCAAGCCGGCCAAGCCGGACAAGCCGGACAAGCCGGCCAAGCCGGCCAAGCCGGACAAGCCGGACAAGCCGGACAAGCCGGACAAGCCGGCCAAGCCGGACAAGCCACCTGTCACCCTGGCGGACGCCCTCAGAGAACACCTTGCTCAGCGCGACGAGCCCAATCGGCGTTCTTCTGGCAAAGCGGTCCAGGTGTCGACGGCTGCTTGTTCGCTGTGGGCCCCTCCGACCTCGGAGCGCATCCGCTTGCTGCCGGAGTCCGATGAGGAAGAAGCCGATGAGGAAGAAGCCGATGAGGAAGAAGCCTCCGGCAGCAAGCGCAAGCACGTCGAGGTTGGAAAGGCCACCAGCGACCCCGACCGACGAGCGGCCGTCGACACCCAGGCAGAGAAGCGCCAGAAGCTGCACAAGGACCTGATGCACATCAAGGACAAGATGGTCGCAGCAGGGCGCCACAAGGACGCGGTCGTCATCCT
>MDTG01073148.1_pt1 | contig 17997 bp, 18 predicted proteins | sample 811421 | NCBI WGS metagenome assembly MDTG01 (sample SAMN05326645, study PRJNA326480) | marine metagenome | isolation source: seawater | place: Pacific Ocean: South East | collected 2011 | reverse complement strand
AATCTATATTAGACAATAGACTTATGATTAAGAAAAAACTATCAGGCAAATACGAAGAAATTAAAGCAAGAATAGATGATCTTAAAATTAAGGCTCCATTCGACGGATATACAGGAATAAGGAATTATAGCGAGGGATCTTTCATAATGCCTGGAGATGTTATAACAGAACTTTACGATACAAATGATTTAAAAGTTCAAGTCAATATTCCAGAAAATTATTCGCAACAAGTAAAAATTGGCAAGGCATTTAAATTGAGAGTACGTAACATGCCAGAAATGAAAGGAAAGTTTTCTGTCATAAACCCGGTAATAGAAAAGAATACAAGAACTTTCAAAGTATTAGGAAAAATTAAAAATATAAATAATCAAGTAAAACCAGGGACCATGGTTAATATTATCGTGCCACTTAAAAAAAAAAAATCATTTGTTATAAGGGAAAATGCTATATCTAACCAGGATGATATTTCATTTGTATTTGTTGTGAATAACAAAAATGTAATATACAAAAAAATAATTGAAGTTGGAGTAAGAAATAATGGAATGGTCGAGGTTATTGATGGTTTATCTGCTAGTGATTTAGTTGTTTATGAAGGAATAAATAAAATAAAAGAAGGATCAACAGTAAAGTTAAAATGAATCTCTCAGAGTTTTTTATAAGAAAACCAGTTTTCTGTTCGGTACTCGTCATATTTTTGATAATTATTGGACTGCTATCTCTGAAAAAAGTTCCCCTCAGACAGTTCCCTGATATTGAAAGATCTGAGGTTACTATTGACACAGTTTACCCAGGTGCAGCCTCAGAAATTATTGAAACGAAAATAACAGAAATTATTGAAGGACAAATTAGTGGAATTGATGGAATTGATTCAATTTCCTCAGTCAGTCGAGATGGAAGATCAAAAGTTTCAATTGAGTTTGAACCAAATAAAGAAATAAATGAAGCTGCCAATGATGTTAGAGATGCAATATCAAGAATAATTGACAATCTTCCAAAAGACTCTGACCCTCCAGAAATTTCAAAAATTGATTCTGATGCAAATGCCATAATGTGGTTAAATTTGACTTCTGAAAATATTAACCAACTTGAACTTACTGATTATGCAGAGAGATTTATTGTAGACAGACTTTCAGTTATTCCAGGTGTAGCAAAAGTGAGGATTTCAGGTGGGAAAAAAAAATCTTTGAGGATATGGGTAGATCCAATAAAGTTGTCGCAATATGGAATTTCAGTTACTGAAATTGAACAAAAATTAGTCGATGAAAATGTTGAAATTCCTGCAGGAAGGTTAGAGTCAAAATTTAGAGATTTTACTGTTAAACTTGAAAGTGGATATAATTCTGTTGATGACTTTAAAAACTTAGTCTTAAAGAAAATTGACGATTTTTCTTTTGTAAAATTAGGAGATGTTGCAAAAATAGAAATTGGTCCTGAAGAAACAAGACAAATCTTCAGAGGTAATGCTGAGGAGATGATTGGTTTAGGAATTTTAAAACAGAAATCCGCAAATTTAATTGACGTAACAAATAATGTTAAAGCAGAATATTTGAAAATAAAAAATGAACTACCTAAAAATATAAAGATTTATCAAAGTTATGACACATCACTTTTTGTATCAGAAGCTCTAAATGAAGTCATTTTCACATTATGCTTTGCAATTTTATTAGTAACATTAATTATCCTTCTTTTTCTCAGAAATATAAAAAGTACAATTATTCCATTTTTAACTGTTCCTATTTCAATTTTATCAACATTTATTTTTTTAAATTTTTTTGGCTTTTCACTTAATCTTATAACACTACTTGCACTTGTATTATGTACAGGTCTTGTGATTGATGACTCAATTGTAATGTTAGAAAATATTCACAAGAAAATAGAATCAGGTTCATCAAATTATCAAGCTGCTTTAGATGGATCAAAAGAGGTTATTTTTGCAATAATTTCGACATCAGTTGTCTTGATAAGTATATTTATGCCTATAATTTTCCTTGAGGGTGATACGGCAAAACTATTTGAGGAACTTGCGATTACTATTATTGGTGCTGTTTTTTTTTCTACTATTATCTCACTAACATTAACTCCAATGCTTTGCGCTAAAATTCTTAGCACTCCAAAAGATAATAATTCAAAAAAAAATCAAACTCTGTATTTAACTTTGCTGCAGTTCTCTCTAAGAAACAAAATTATATATCCAATAGTTATAATACCAATTATTTATTTTTCGTTTCAACTTTACGGTAAAATTTCAAAAGAATTTGCTCCTCTTGAAGATAGAGGAGTATTTATTATGGTAATGGAATCTCAAGAGGGAAGTACTTTTGAGAATACTGTTAACCAAATGTTAAAATTAGAGACTAAACTTATCAATTTTAATAAATCAAATGAAGCCAAAAGAATTCTTTTAAGAGTACCAAGAAGTTTTTCGGGAACTGAAAACTTTAGCGATGGATTAGGAATTATTGTATTAAATCATTGGGATGAAAGAAGATCAATCTGGAAAATAATTGAGGATTTTAAAGAAATTTCAAAAGAAATAAGTGATTCTCAAATTATTATTTTCCCTCCAAGAGGCTTGGGACAGAGAAGGTCTGGTCAACAATTACAGTATGTCATTTCAGGTGATACATATGAAAATATAAACGATAACATGAATATAATTTTAGAAGAGATAAAGAAAAATAAAAAATTTCTTTTTAGTAGGATCGACTATAAAAAAAATAGACCTCAAATTAAAATTAAAATAAATAAGGACAAAGCTAATGATCTTAATATTTCAAACTTTGAGATTGGTAGAACGCTTGAAATACTTCTTGCAGGAAGAAAAATAAATACTTTCATTGAAAATGGTGAAGAGTATTATGTAATTGTGCAAGCAAAAAAAAATAATAGACAAAATTTTAGAGATATAGGTACATTTGAGGTAAAATCATTGAATGGAAATTATATCAGACTTGATAATATACTTGAATACAAAGAGGTAAATGAAGCAAAAGAATTAAACAGATATAACAAAATGAGATCAATAACGCTTAGTGCTGGACTTGATAAAGGATATTCATTGGGTGAAGCTATAAGCTTTTTAGAAGAAACATCCAAAGAGAAGCTCAGAGGAAATTTTAAAATTGATTTTAAAGGTCAAAGTAAAGAATATAAGAAATCTATGAATCAATTCTATTTTCTTTTTCTTGTATCATTGACATTTGTCTACTTAGTTTTATGTGCACAATTTGAAAGTTTTAGATATCCTCTAATAATTATGTTATCGGTTCCATTAACTATTATTGCACCACTAGGGGCAATTTTCTTCTTGGATAATTCTTTAAATATTTTTAGTCAAATTGGTTTAATAATTTTAACAGGAATCTCTGCAAAAAATGGAATTTTAATCGTAGAATTCGCAAGACAATTAAAGATTAAAGGAGAAAGTACTTATCAATCTATAATTGAAGCTTGTAAAATGAGATTTAGACCAGTTTTAATGACCGGTTTTTCTACAGTTATTGGAATAATCCCTTTAGTATTAGGCTCTGGAGCAGGTTTTGAGTCAAGATTAACAATTGGCATCGTTCTGATTTCAGGTATAACTTTCTCTATTCTTTTAACATTATTTGTCACCCCATTCTTTTATTTATTAATAGTCAAAAAATAAACCGCATGTCAGTTACCTATAAATTCGAAGTTGTTTTCTTTGAAAAAATTTTCATCTATTTCAAACTCTGAAATATCTAATGAGTAGTAATTATCAAACCAATTTTTGATTTTCCGGTGAATTCTTGCATCATAATTAAGTTTTAAACATTTAGTTGAGGTTTGAAGATGCCTTAAAACTTTACCACTTTTTACAATCTTTATCCCATTCTTAAAAACGTACTCTGCTTCACCAAACATTTTATCTATCTGCTTCTTAGGATTATATATTGAAATATCTGCAATAGAACCATTTCTCAAACTACCCCTGTCCTTTAAACCTAAAATTTTTGCGGGAGCAGCTCTAGTCATTATGCATATTTCATATAAACTGTAAGTCCTTTCTATTGATTTTAAATAACTTACTTCTCTAGCATGATTATTGATTTTATTGATCTCAGAATTTCTAAAATCTTTATCCATCAACAACCTAATTAGCTCTGGATAAGAGGTAAATGGAGCACCGTTGGGATGATCAGTGGTTAAAAAAACTCTCCATGGATCTTTTATAAGAAGAAAAAGCTCTAAACCAATTGCCCATTGAAGTGCATTTACATAATTTTTTTCTTTGTATTCATATGGAACAATACCCCCTCCTCCATCTTCAATTTCAGAAATAATCCATTTTTTTGGGTAAGCATTTGATTTGGCTTGATTTTGCTTCCAAATATCAGAAGATATTGTAATAGTGGGTTTAAACATAACTTGACCTATATCAACAGAAATATTTTTATTCTTATTTACAGCGTCTGCTAATTCTCTAGAGCCTGAAGAAAAACCTCTATTTCCTTTATCATCATATCCGTAGAATTGAATATGTGCTAAATGCATCCTTCTGCCTTCTGCAGCATCAATTGTATTCAAAATTGACTTTAAATTACCTGCCATTCCTAAATTGTTACAATGCACATGAACTGGATGAGGAATGCCTAGGTTTTCGTTAGCAATATTTAAAGATTTTAAGATTTGTCTTGAACTTACACCATATTGTGGGACAATATCATCAAGTTCAAAGGATTCTGACTCCCCTTTTTGCTTGAAAAGTTCGGTACCACCTGCATTAATGACTTTTAATCCAATAGATTTTGACGAATTAATATTCCAAGCAACATAGTCATCGATAAAAGACTGACCTTTTTTTTTACTAAGTGCCTCTAGCAGAAAATTATCGTTTCCTACAATTCCAAGACAACCTTTATCAATCATCGGAATATTTTCAAGCTCGAGTTGGGTTAGAAATGCATTAATAGGAAGCACAGCCGGCTCAATAACTGTTGTAAAACCCATTTCAGCATATCTATATCCTGTGCCTTCTGATGTCCAACGAGAGTTAAAACCTGGTAGAAACTTCTTTCTGTTAAGATTATGCTCTAAAAAATTAGCATGAATTTCGGGAGTTAATAATCTTGCGTTATTTACATTACCTCCTGCGATATGAGAATGAATGTCTATAGCTCCAGCCATTACAATTAAACCTTTAGCATCATAACAAGTTTTATACTCTTTAATTTGCGATGAATTTGGAGATGAAATTATTCCATTATCAACGAAAATATCTCTTATTTCACCATTAAGTTTTTGAGTTGGATCAAAAACTTTTCCATTTATGATTTTAAATTTCATTTTGCAATTTGAATTTTAAGTAGTATTAAATATATACTTTAAAATTATTTTTAAAACACAAGATATTTATTATAATCTTATATAGAAAGTTAAAATATTATGGACTCAAGCTCACCAAAAAATATTAAGCTAGCGCACCAAAACAAAGTTAGCAGAAAAGAAGCAGAAAAAGCAGTTGAAACCCTTATAAAATGGGCGGGTGACGACCCTGAAAGAGAAGGTCTTAAGGAAACCCCAAAAAGAGTTATCAATGCTTACGAGGAATTTTTCTCAGGTTACAAGGAATCAGCAGAAAAATTCTTATCAAAAACATTTGAGGATGTTCAGGGCTATCAAGATATGGTTATGCTTAAAGATATTCCTTTCAACTCTCATTGTGAACATCATATGGTTCCTGTAATAGGTATTGCACACATAGCTTACATCCCAGTTAAAAGAGTTGTTGGAATTTCAAAACTAGCAAGAACAGTCGAAATATTTGCAAAAAGGCTTCAAACTCAAGAGACTATGACACAACAGATTGCTACTGCGATTGATGAATCAATGAGACCTAAAGGTGTAGCCATTTATATAAAAGCAGTTCATCAATGCATGACTACTAGAGGTGTGGAAAAACCAAATGTTTCAACAATTACAAATTGTTTTCTTGGGGAATTTAAAACCGATATTAACCTTCAGCAAAGATTTTTAAACTACATAACTAATGTATGAAAAAAAACTTTAGAAAAAGAATGTCTGTTTTTGAAGTTGAAGAAGGGAAATCTCTTCAGCCAAAATTCAATAACGAAAACCTTATCCCAGTCATTACAGTTGATTACAAAAACAATGAAATATTAATGCACGGATATATGAACCCAGAAGCATTTCAATTATCAATGGAAACAAGTCAGGCTCACTACTGGTCGAGAAGCAGAAAATGTATATGGAAGAAAGGTGAAACAAGCGGGCTTTTTCAAAATATTAAGGAAATAAAGATAGATGATGACCAAGATTGTGTGATTTTTAAGGTAGAATTAGAAGGTTTGAAAGCTAGTTGTCACGTTGGATATAAATCCTGCTTTTATAGGAAACTCGAAACCAAAGGAAATAAATACACTCATCAACTAGAATTTACAGAACAAGAAAAAACTTTTGATCCTGTTAAAATTTATGGTGATACACCAAATCCCACAAAACTCTGATAAATTTAAAAATTTTTCAAAACCAATAAATATCCAATTTAAGTCAAGAAATGTTGAAATTAGTCTTTTGTCTTGATAGATTAAAACATTAACTTAATTATAACCTAATTAAATTGGAGGAAATTAATATGGATGCTTCTATACTTAACTACACTGTAAATGACAATGTTGGAAAGTTTCTTAAACAAAATCAAAAATTATATATCAATGGTGAATGGGTAGATTCAAAATCTGGAAAGACCTTTGATGTGGAAGACCCTGCAACTGGAAAAAAAATTGCGACATGTGCAGCAGGAGATAAAAATGATGTCGATTTAGCGGTTGCAGCAGCAAGAAAAGCTTTTGACTCTGGCAAATGGACATCCTTACCTAACAATGAAAGAGGCAAGATTTTATGGAAAATCGGTGACTTAATTGACAAACATAATGAAGAGTTAGCACAATTAGAATCTCTTGATAACGGAAAACCAGTTGCGATTGCAGGTGCAGCAGATGTACCGCTTTCATCTGATATATTTAGATATATGGCTGGATGGGCCACTAAAATTGAAGGAAACACTATACCTTACTCATGTTTGTATACCCCAGGTGCTCAATACCATAGTTATACACTTAGAGAGCCAGTAGGTGTTTGCGGTCAGATTATACCATGGAACTTCCCATTACTTATGGCTGCATGGAAACTTGCACCTGCCCTAACTGCAGGATGCACAATTGTACTTAAACCAGCAGAACAAACACCATTATCAGCACTAAGACTGATGGAAATTATAAATGATTCAGGATTGCTTCCAGAAGGAGTTCTTAATGTTGTAACAGGATTGGGTGAAGAGGCTGGTGCTCCTATAGCTGAGCACCCACATGTAGATAAGGTTGCTTTCACAGGGTCAACTGAAGTGGGAAAAATAATAACAAGAGCTGCATCCGGAAACCTAAAAAAAGTATCCCTAGAGCTTGGAGGAAAATCGCCAACAATTATATTCCCTGATGCAGATATTGAGGCCGCAATTGCTGGTGCAGCCAGCGCGATATTTTTCAATCATGGACAATGTTGTTGTGCAGGGTCAAGACTTTTTGCTCATGAAAAAGTTTTTGATCAAGTAACAGAAGGGATATCAAAAATAGCAGAAAACATAAAAGTTGGTCCAGGAATGGATGCTACAACTGAAATGGGACCACTTGTATCAGATGAACAGTATCAAAAAGTAGCAGGGTACATTGAGTCTGGAAAATCTGAGGGGGGAGAGATTGTCGCTGGAGGTAAATATGACAACTCAAGTGGCGGTCACTTTGTTCATCCAACTGTCTTTGCAAAAACTAATCATGATATGAAACTTGTTAAGGAAGAAATTTTTGGACCAGTAGTTTGTGCTCAACCATTCTCGGATGAAAATCTTGATAAGATATCAGATTCTGCGAATAACACTAATTTTGGCCTTGCTGCAAGCATTTGGACAAAAAATATCAGTGTCGCCCACAAATTAGCAGCAAAAATTAGATCTGGAACTGTTTGGGTAAACTGCCATAATATTTTTGATGCTTCTTTACCATTTGGTGGATATAAAGAGTCTGGATGGGGTCGAGAAATGGGACACGAAGTCTTGAAAAACTATACAGAAGTAAAAGCAGTTACTGTTAATCTTTAAAAATCTATATAAAGCCAGACACTCAATCTGGCTTTACGAAATGAATAAAAAAAACTTAACAAATACTAGCTACGATAAATTTATATTTATAAATAAGCTTATTTCTTTTTTATTCTCTCTATTTATTTTAGTTTTATATTTTTCCTTTATTCTTGTAATCGGTTTCGCACCAGATATCTTTGGAATTTTTATATTTGATTCTTTTTTGACTGTAGGAATTGTTACAGGACTCTCAATAATTTTAATTTCTATTATCCTAACATTTATTTACACACTCATTGCAAATAAATACTTAGACAAGTTGAGGAAGAAAATTAAAAAATGATTCCTCTTTTTTTTGTATTTTTATATTTTTTCCCATTCTTTGCTTATGCTGACAATGGTAGTAATTATTTTGCTGCTGTAATCTTTTTGCTCTTTGTTTTGGTAACACTACTTATAACTTATTTCGCATCAAAAAAAACAAATATTAAAGAAAATTATTATGCAGCTGGAGGAAAAATTTCAGGTTTTCAAAATGGACTTGCAATTGCAGGAGACTATATGTCAGCAGCTTCATTTCTAGGGATTTCTGGGCTAGTTTATTTTTCTGGCTTTGATGGCCTAATTTATTCCATAGGATTTCTAGTTGGTTGGCCAATCATTCTTTTTTTAATATCAGAACGTTTGAGAAATTTAGGTACATTCACATTTGCTGATGTAACTTCAATAAGACTAGAACAATCTAAAATAAGGTTGCTGTCCTCAATTGGAACACTAGTAACTGTCATTCTTTATTTAATTGCACAAATGGTAGGTGCAGGTTCACTGATACAAATATTGTTTGGATTGCCATACGACATTGCTGTATGGATTGTGGGAATATTAATGATTGTATACGTTGGATTTGGAGGAATGATTGCAACAACTTGGGTTCAAATAATCAAAGCATTCCTTTTAATTTTTGGGGCGTCAGTACTCGCGTTTTTGGTTTTCAAGGAATTTTCTTTCAGTTTAAGTAAACTTTTAAAAGAAGCAGTCATGATTCATGAAAGTAATGAGTCTATATTATTACCAGGAAAATTAATATCTGATCCTATTTCAGCTATTTCGTTAGGAATTGCTTTGATTTTTGGAACTGCAGGCTTGCCTCATATTTTAATGAGGTTCTTCACAGTACCTGATGCTAAAAGTGCAAGAGTATCTGCCTTTTATGCTACTACATTCATAGGTTATTTCTACATTCTAACTTTTATAATTGGTTTTGGTGCAATAGTTTTTCTAACACAAAACCCTCAATATCTTGATTCTTCTGGAATGCTAATTGGCTCAAATAATATGGCGGCAATTCACTTATCTCATTCAATCGGTGGTGATTTTTTTCTTGGATTTATTTCAGCGGTTGCTTTTGCTACAATATTAGCTGTTGTTTCAGGTCTTACACTTGCTGGTGCATCGGCCGTTGGAAGAGACTTATATGTTTTTGTTATTAAAAAAGGAAGAACACACGATAAAAAAGAACTTTTAGTTTCAAAATTATCCAGTGTTGTAATTGGGCTACTTGCTATTTTTTTGGGGATTTTTTTTGAAGGACAGAATGTTGCTTTTATGGTTGGACTTGCATTTGCCGTTGCAGCCAGTACTAATTTTCCTATTCTCTTTTTGACCATTACATGGAAATACTTAACTACAAAGGGGGCATTTTATGGAGGAGTAATTGGTTTAATTACAACTATTGCATTAGTTATTCTAGGACCAACAATATGGGTAGAAATATTTGGATTTGAAAAGGCAATTTTTCCCTATAAATATCCAGCATTATTCACAGTAACTATCTCATTTTTATCAATTATTTTTATTTCTTTAAAGGATAAAAATAGTAGAAAAATTGAAAATGTAAAAAAATTTGATAAACTTACTAGGGAAGCATACCTAGGGAAAAAGTAATTGTTTTTTTTTGATATCGATGAGCCAAAGCCCGAAGAAATTAGAGCATGGATGAACTCCAACGATCTCTCATTAAATGGTGCATCACAAGTTTTAGGTATAAGCAAACGTCAGCTATCAAGAATTCTTTCAGGTGAATCAAAAGCTAAGCGAATACATTCATTGGCAATGCAGATGATATGGCTAATTAATGAGAATAAGAAAAAGGTTGGAGAAGATTTACTCAAAAATAATAATACAAAAAGAATTAAAATTCCAATAAAGTAGGTTTATTCTTGGAAAAGAAGATAATTTATTCTTTTATTTTCAAATCTTAATTTTCTAATAATATCAAGAATTAAACCAGAGAAGAAACTTAAAAAACTAAGAATAACTAGAAATCCCGCGAGTATGGCAGAAGGAATCTTTTCAACTAGACCTGTAAGGTAAAAATCGTGTATGACTGGAATACCTATAAACAAACCAAAAAACAAAAAAAATAAGCTAAATAATGAAAAGAACATTAAAGGTTTTTCATCTTTTATTAATATAAGAATAAGCTTTAATATCTTTACTCCGTCTTTGTATGTATTTAATTTGCTAGATGATCCGATTTCTCTTGCTCTATAATTACAATTAAATTCAGAGACAGTAAGTTTTTGTTCTAGTGCATGAATAGTGAGTTCAGCTTCAATTTCAAATTCTTGAGAATGCAAAGGAAAGGTTTTTATAAATCTTTTAGTAAATATCCTAAAACCAGAAAATATGTCAGTTATATCATTCCCGAAAAAAAGATTAACAAAGTTAGAAAAAAATCTATTACCAAGCACATGACCTTTTCTATAAGCAAGATCATCATTATGTATTCTCTTTCCAACTACCATATCTAAATTATATTTTATCATTTTACTAAGCATTTGATCTATTCCTGATACATCATAGGTGTCGTCTCCATCGACCATTACAAAAAAGTTAGCATCTAAATTATCAGAAAACATTTGTCTAACCACATTTCCTTTTCCTTTTTTTTTAACAAAGCGCACTTCGGCACCTTTTTTTTTTGAAATATTCACTGATTCATCAGTTGAACCATTATCGTAGACGATTATTCTAGAGTTAGGGATTTTTTTTTTTATTTTACTTATTACCTTTCCAATTCCTACTTCTTCATTAAGGCAGGGAATCTGAACGATAATTTTTTTTGTTTTCATGAGGTAACAAATATTAATTGATTTTTTTTATTATCGAACTCTGCAAACCTAAATCCGTGTCCAGAAAATTTCTTTAATCCTTCAAAGTCCTTTATATTATTAGAAATGATAAAATTAGCCATAGACCCTCTAAGTTTCTTTATCATCATACCTATTCCATTCAAATTGTTTTTAACTTTCTTTTTAAAATCAAAGTTAATTACCTCACATTTTAACTTATTAAAATCAATTACTGACGAATATTCTTTAGAAGCTAGATTATATAAAAATTTAGTTTTACCGGAAAATAAGTCGTTATTTAACTCTTTGGTAACGGAGTTCCTCCAGTAGTTATATAAATCCTTGCCAAGGATATCATAAATATTTGTGCCCATTTCAAGTCTATATGGCTCTATTAAATCAAATGGTCTGAGAACACCATATAATCCAGAAAGAATTCTTAAATTCTTCTGTGCATATAAAAGTTGTGTATCATTCATAGATCTTATTGATAAACCTCCAAATGTCCCACCAGAAAACATAAAGGCGGCAGGTTTTTTTATATTTTCAGATTTATTAATATCTTTAAATCTTTGGAAGTTTAAGTCTGCAAGAGATTTACTAATATTCATCAATGATTTAATTTTATCGACGTCAAGTACTCTAATTTTTTTTATAATAAACTTGGAACTGGATAAAAATACTGGTGAACTTGGTTGTAATTTAAGTTCTTCATGTTTTAAGTCAAGATTTTTGGATGGCGAGATAATAATCATAGGTATATGATATAATATAATTAAAAAAAAATTAAATATATTATTTTATCATAGCCCATTGTCCACTTTTTTCTCTACAAGCAGTTCCGTATGAATTTGAGGATTTGCCTTCATAACCAATAAATCCACTCTTTACGTAGATGTTTTCAATTAATCTGCATTCAGGAGAACCAAAAACCCCTTTTATTTTTATAACACCTCTATTTCCACTTTTGGGGTTCTTCCAATAACCAGAGTTTACAGAACCATTATTATCGTTAATTTCTAAAATTTTTAATGTTTCCTGCTTGAAAAAATAATAATCGTCCTGATTCACAAAATCTACTAAATAAGATCCAAAAACTGCGCCCAATGTTGATCCAATTGTTGTTGATAAAAGATCACCATCTGAAAGTTCATAACCAAAATAACCACCAACCGCGCTTGAAGTTGTTTTCATTATCGAAGATTTATCAACATTAAGTGTCGAACAAGAACTCAAAGAAAAGAATAAGAAGATTACCAAAAATTCTTTAATATTATTCTTCATAATATTTCTTTATAAGTAAATCTCTATTACTTAAGTTTTGAATAGAAGAAGACAGGTTATTACTATTTCTTGCCTCTATTGAACTGAAAGAAAACTTCCTAGTAAGTAGTTCTGAGTTTAGTTCATTTAAATAATTAATCCTATCAACTTTTTGATTTACAGCAATTATATTGGCAGAGTGTTTATCGAGTATGTAATTATCTTTATATGCTAAGGGTGATAGTTTTTCCAAAGAATTTGGTGCGTAACCAAATGGTTCAAAAAAACCAGAATCATGCAATTGTTTTACGACGTATCCCAAAGAACCAGCCAAAGTAGCATATTGTAAGGCATAGCTTAAGCTTCTCGTTTTTGGATTTTCTATACCCGCCGCACCTTCACTACCGAAAACTTCGCTAAAGGTGTTACTCATTGCTGGCGAGAAACAAAACAAACCAATTAAAGCTATAGATTTTATTATCATAATAATCTAAAACGACATATACTGAGTTTGTTTAGTATTAATATTTATCAAACTCATTAATTATTAAAAGTTGTTGTTGAATTGGTAAATCATAAAAATTGACTGACTGTATACTTTTTTGTTTATAACTATCAAATTTTTTTATAACTGATATTTTTTGTTTATAAGAATTTTCTTGATCTAAAGAACTATCAAAATATTGAATACCTAAAAAACCAGCTCCGATCCCAAGTAAAGAGAGTTCGAAAGCATTTAAGGAATAAACCTTTTGATTAATTAGAATAGAAGCAAACAAGATTAAAAAAGGCCAACGATTTTTTTTTTTTTTCATAATTTAATTATGATTAAATTACAAATCTTTACAACAATCTTTTTTAAAAACCATACTGCCATCCGATTATAAATTTTAATGTTTCTTTCATTTGAATCCCTCTATATCTTTGCCTAATTGGAATATTTAATTCAATAGCCAATCTATGGTCTTGCATAAATTTATTGTTATTAACTAAATTCAAACCAAAGCCTAAGTTAAATATTTGATGTCCCTTATTTCTTGAATCCATTGCTGGACTCATCCTAGGATCCATTTCGTTATCAGAACCCTCCATTTTATCTTGATAATTATAATTTAATTTTAGTGACGTACTTATACTTTCTAACCACCTATACGACGCCCAGAAAAGACCATTAAATGTTTCCCCGTATTTATAGTCTTTCGAATTTCTTCCACTAGCTGGTTTCTTTAGAAAAATTTGTTGTCCTATTTTTATTTGCCCAAAATCATTTACATTATTTATTAAAAAAAAAGGATCAAAACTTCCTGAGCCGTTTTGCATCGAATAACCTAATCTTGAGTTTGATGACACAGGCGTAATGTCTCTTTTATCTATGCTACCGGTTGGAAAACTTAATCCTATTCCAATGTGCGTTTTAAAAGTATTGTTATTAAAAATATCTATTAGACCTGAAATTTTGGTATCCCCAATTCCTGACGAATTTATATCAAATTTTCCACTTCCAGCCATTGGCATTCTTTGTTGAGTCATTTCTTTTTCAAAATATCCACCCATAATCATTAATGTTAAAAAATCATTCGGAGCATACATCGCACCAAACATATGCATATCCATTTTCATTGAAATTGGTGAATTCATATAAGTGCCTGAACCATTTGAGGCACCATTAGGCTGAGACGTGACACTGTTTATAGTTATTCTTTTATTTCCATTCATAATTTTATTCATAACCATATGATTAAATCTATAAGAAAACATAATCTCACCTTTTTTGTGCATATGATCACCCATCACTGAAATTGGTGCATGTGAATCAGCCTTACTTAATTCGTCAGCACTTGTAGAATTAAAGCAGATTATAAAAATTAATAAAACATATAGCTCTCGCATTATATTATCCTTTCTTGAATTAAATTTATTATTAAAGATAAAGAATAATGGAGGGAGGAGAATTTGACCTAGGTTCGATATTATTATGTTTTTTATATAATGGGAGTTTTACATTCCTATAAAAGTTAAATAACTTTTCAGAATGAAAAAAGATTTTGGTAAAACCTATATCTCTATCAAAACAGCAATGTTCATTGCATTTTTTTTGCTTTGAGTCTTGTGATCCACAAATATTTTTATCATTAATAATTAAGCTTGACGCAAAAGTTACAGATAAGTTTGTAGTGAATAGGAATGCCAGTAAGAAAACAAAAGTTTTTAGTATAAAATGCTTAAATAACATGTTCAATTTTTGTTTAAAAACAAAATCAACTTTACTTTAAACTAAATAATTATATTTTAAAATGAATTTTTGAATTTTTATTTTTCTCAAAAAAATAAGTCCATCCGTATATCGAAACCAAATTATATTTATTTTTTATGAAATAATTGTAAATTTTATTTTTTTTGGGGGGACACTCAATATCATGAATTTCTATTGAAACTAATGATGGATTATAATTTAAAATATCAAATCCTTTTAAAACACTCATCTCATAACCTTCTACATCAATATTTAAATAATCTATGATTTTGATTTTTTTTTCTTTGAGTATTTGATTAAGTGTTTTTTCTTTTATTTTTCTTATTGATGGTTTTTTATTTACGCTTTTTGAAGTGTATTTACTAAACTTTGGATCAACAGTATTCATTGTACAATTATCATAAAATATAAAAGAATTTACAATTTGATTTTTTGAACCGATTGAAATGTTTAAATTAAAATCATTTTTTCTAAAATATTTGTAAAGTTTTATACACCTTTCAGAAATATCAATATTCATCCCTTTCCATCCTTTTTTAAATAATAAATATGTTAACGAGTTAGATTTTGGTTGGTTGCATCCAATATCTATATAAAAACCATAGTTTTTATCAGAAAAATAATTATTTACAAAAAGATCTTCTCCAAAACAATCAGAGAACGAATTTAATGGTTTATGAAGAATATTTTGTATTACATTAAAAAAAAAAGTACTCTTAAGTCTTTTTCTAAATTTTTTAAATAAACTCATATTAGTTGTCTTTTTATATCCTATTATAATTAATACAATTAATTAACAAATAAGTTTTTAGTAAAGCTTTTTTTAACAAAATAAACTTATGACATTATGTTCAAAAGAAATTAACTAATTCATAAAAACAAAATATATGAATAATTAGATACAAATGAATAAAATGACTGTAATATTATTTTAACCCAATGAAAATAATTGCATTACATCACACACAATTTTTGGATCCAAAAAAACAATTTACTGACTTAATTTACAATGGATTTCAAACCACTAAAACAGTAAGATCAATAATTCTTATTGATAAAATAATCCTTCATAAAGGACAAATTTATCAAGAAACAAAAACTAATGATTTAATAAATATATTAGGGTTGACGCTACAGCGTAAAAATATAAAAACTACACTTTCAATTTTTGATAGACTTTCAATAAAATACAGAAAAAGAATTGAGGTTAATAAAAATTATTATTTATTTCTTCCTCATAATAGAAAAAAAAATAATTATTGGCACTGCTTGATTGATAATATTTCTCAGCTTCTGTTTATAGTTCAGAATTATAATGTAACATTTGTAATTATCCAAAAGAAACTCGGTATTATGTTAAGAGATTATGTTTTTTTTCTCTCAAAAGTTTATAAGTTTAAGATTATTGAAATTAATGAAGGTACAGTCGAACTTAATGGAAAAGGTATATTTACAAATCAGTCAGTAAAAGGTTTTTATTTTTTTAACAAAGAGAATTCTGAGAAACTTGAAAATCAGGCAATAAAGTTTTGCAAAGAACTTAATTATAAAATATTAGAAAGGTTTTTTAAGTTTGGATTCACCACACATAAGTATGTTGTAAAAAAAAATAACTCTAAAATGATTATAAAAAACTTCAGTATTCCCTTTTCTACTCCTTTGAGACAATCATCTATTTTAGCACTTCGAAAATTAGCTATAAAATTAAATAAAACTAATAAAAAGAAAGAAAAAAATATAAAAATTTTAATTAAAAGAAAAAATAGTGATAGACAAAAAAATCTTCTCAATGAAGAAGCAGTTGATAAGATTTTTTTAAATAATAATTTCAAATCTACTTATTTTGAAAATTTAAATTTTAAGAAACAAATTGATTCATGTCAAAAATGCAGGATACTTGCTGGAACTCACGGAGCGGGACTAGTAAATGTTGTATTCATGAAAAAAAATAGTTTCTTAATCAATTTATATCCAAAAAACTACTCAATTCCTCCAACAATAGAGTACAAGACTTTATGTAAGATTCTTGGTATTAATTATGTAGAAATAATATGTGAAGAAATGCAAAAAGAATTTAATAAACCAGAAAGTGGTAATTTTTTTGTGAATGAGAAAATAATAAAACAAATACTGAAAAAAATTAATGCTAGTAAGTAATATCAATAAGTTTATATTTCTTCGCCCTTATTATTCTGCTTCTACGGCGGTGGAGCTAATGTTAAGTAAATCCTGTCAACATAAAAATGACATAATAACTCCAATTTCCTTTCCAGAAGAAATCAAAAGATACAAAAATAATGTATTTCCAAAGAACTATTGCTCACCAAAGATTCTAGAATTATTATATAACCTCAGTGTAAAGTTTAAAAATAGAAGTTTGATAGATCGGGTTCTTATAAAAGGAAAGACTTTAAAACTTAAAAATCATGATAATTTAGAAAAATTGTTAAGTGAAAAAGAAATAAACCATGAGGAGTTTAAAAAGATTTCTATTGTTAGGCATCCATACGAAAAAGCTCTAAGCATTGCCAAAAGGGGTTTGGTTGAAAAAAACTACTTACACTTAAAAAAAATCAAAAAACCCAAGGAAGAAGAAATCTTAGAAAATCTTAATCGAATATATTTAACAAAAAAAATAAATCGAATAAATAATTGGCCAATATATTCGTATAAGAATAAATATATAATTGATATTATGTTAAAATACGAAACATGGCCAAATTTACACGTTATTTTAAGAAAGCACTTTAAAAATCTAGATACTGTCAAACTTAAAAATTTAAAAAGTTTTGGTGTCAAACCCATTAATACAGATAAAATTCCGAGAAAAGTAAAAAAACGTATTCAAAAAGTATGTTTTGAAGAATTCAATCATTTCTCATTCAAGGAGTAATTCTTGTTAAACTTCCTAAACAATCCTTTGAACAAGTAATGAATTATTTCTTCAAAAGATTATTAAATTTGACAAAAATTTATTGCTAATTTATTTTCATTCAAGAACATAATTTTAATCATTTAATTTTATTATTTTCAAAATAAAATTTTTAAAGAATTAGAAGTGAAAACGATTATTATATTTTGCTATAGACTTATTGAGTTTAGAAACCTCTTAACATCGAATGTCATTAATGACTGTTCAAAATTAATGAGGGTTGTCGTTGTTGTGCCTAAAGAAAATGTTTAGATATGCAAACAAATTGTCGATAAAAATGTAATTATAGAAGCTT
>MDTG01280446.1_pt1 | contig 17998 bp, 18 predicted proteins | sample 811421 | NCBI WGS metagenome assembly MDTG01 (sample SAMN05326645, study PRJNA326480) | marine metagenome | isolation source: seawater | place: Pacific Ocean: South East | collected 2011 | reverse complement strand
TTCTCGGCTACTACTTATTTTTTTTCTTCCCAAAAAAACAAATTCATATTGTGTCGGTATCTTTTTTACCAATTCTATCATGTCGCCGTTCAAAATCTGAATATCATCTTCAAATATAAGTGCTCTCTCTATATTATTGGTTATCATTTTTTCCCATATTTTTAAATGGGACATGGCACAGCCTACTTCACCAACTGTAGTATGATTATGATACCATGGTTCATACCATTCCTTATTAATATTGAACGTTTTCAATAATCGACCATCAACCGCCTCTATAATTTCAATTTCTATACCACGCGACTCAAATTCTTTAGTAACATCAATTAGTTTCTGTTTTTCTTTTTTAAGATTAATAATAAATACAGATGTCATGTGTATTTTCTATGTATTATTTATCCAATATATATTTATATCAATATTCAAATTTAAATATATATATAATTCATAAATGGTCAATCGTACAAGACGATACAATAGATATATGAAAAAAAATAAAACAAAAAAGAACCATACGTTAAAAATCAAAGGTGGTGGAAACAAACCCGAAAAAATTAAAAAAATCATCAGGATATTTCAACAATACCCTGATATTTTCCAAGGGGGTATTTTCGATTTTTACCAGCAACGCTTCAAAAACATATGGACGACAAAACCATTCAATATAAAAATGGAGTTGTTTTAACATGGACTGTATATAAAAAGACAGTTAAAAAATCACCAAAATGCGCATTCATGCCTGGTGACATCAAAATAAATCAACTGGTAAATAAAACACAAGGAAATGGCAAAGCCAAAACTATGTTTCTCAATTTTATAAACAAACATAAAAAAAAAACACTATGGTTGGAAGTGCGCAGAGATAACAAGAGGGCAATTCGTTTTTATAAAAAAAATGGATTCAAAAAAGTATGCGAAACAAAATTTGGAGACATAAAAGGTATTATGATGAGACGGAAAAAAGAATAATAAAAAAATATTATGAATAATAATAAAAATATTATGATAATAAAAAAATATTATGATAAATATATATTTTAATGAACAGAACAGAAGAATATATATTCGAAGAATGTATAAAAAATATAAAATCGAAAATAGGCAACATTGAAATAAATCAAAAGAACATAATATATATTGTGAAAATTTCAATGGAAGCTGTAGAAATAACCAATACAAAAGGTACAGAACAAAAAATCCTAGTAAATAGAATTATAAGTAAATTAATTTTAGATGCCCCAATTTCAAAGAATGAAAAAGAAGAATTATTATCAAATATAATAGATAATGGTATACTGGACGAAGTAATTGAAATCGTTGTATCTGCTACAAAAAATGAACTAGATATAAATGTTCCGGAAAAAGTAACAATGAATTGTTGTATGAGACTATTTAAATGATATAACGTGTGAGATTTTATCCAGATGCGTAAAAGTTAGTCCATTCGCGGGCATTCATTTCATATTTGGTTTTGTTTCGTTTGAATAATTTTGCTATTTCAGGGACTAGAGGATCGTCGGGGTTTGGATCGGTTAGCAAAGAAACGATGGATAGCAATATCTTGGATACCGTTAAAGCGGGACTCCATTGATCTTTCAATACATCCAAGCATATACCACCTGAAGAATTAATATTTGGATGATATATTTTTGTTGTAAATTTTATTTTCGGAGCAGAAAACGGATAATCCTTAGGAAAATCAATATTCAAATGGAATACTCCACCTTCATACGGGGAATTCGAAGGCCCCATAATTGTTGCTGACCAATGGTATATGTCTTCATCTTCAGGACCAGCACTACAGTGGGATGGTGGGTTGCGTGTTATATTGTCCAATTCACGTTTGATGCGCATTGTTGTTGTTGTCATTGTTTATATATATACTAATGTATTGTTTATATTATTTTTTAATTAATTTTACAGATATTTCGAATATCTTAATAAATATGACAAATAACATAAACAGATTATCAATATAATTATATATGGAAAACTGTGAAGAAAGTATTTATCTAACCAAACAAATTTTAACGTATATGGGAAATAAACGAAAATGTTTAAGTTTGATAGATGACGTGATAACACAGGTCAAACAATATTTGAACAAAGAGGATATAGATATAGCAGAAGGATTCTCAGGATCAGGAATAGTATCCAGGTTATTAAAAAATCGCGTAATGAATTATGAAAATAAAAAATGTAGAGATATAAAAACCCTATATGTAAACGACAATGCTGGGTATTCGAAAACACTAAACGAATGCTATCTTACCCCGTTGTCGAAATTATCAATATCCCAACAAAAAAATATAATCAAGTACAAAAAAAAATTGGAAAAATATTTACGCGACGACTACGTTAAAGATGATAAATATATAAATTATTTTATTTCCAAACACTGGGCACCTAGAGATGATAAAAACATAAAAGAGTCCGAACGAGTTTATTTTACAAAAGAAAATGCGAATATAATAGATAGATCTATGTATTTTATGAATAAGCATGTAAAAGATTTTTATAAACCATTTATATTGGCACCCTTATTGGTTCAATGCTCTATGTATAATAATACGAATGGTCAATTTTCAGCTTTTTTTAAAGACAAAACAAAAAAACGAGGAAAATTAGGCGGCGAAAAAGAAATAGATCTGAAAAGAATAACTCATAAAATTACACCTACACTTCCAATATTGACAAACCATACAGCAAATATATGTGTATCTCAAAAAGATATAAATAAATGGATCGACGATTTGCCTGAAGTGGATCTGATATATCTGGATCCACCATACAACAAACATCCATATTGTATTTATTATTTTTTACTTGATATAATTAACAATTGGGATACTGCTATTGAAGTTCCAAATACAAATAGAGGACAACCAAAAAACTGGGAAAAATCAATGTATTGTAGCTCCAAACATGCTGTAAAAACATTCGAAGATTTGATTCAAAAAGCAGCAAAAAAAACACAATTTATATTATTGTCGTATAATAATGATGGTATCATACCGTTGTCAAAAATAGAAGAAATATTCAAACGTTACGGTGAATTATATAAAAAAAATTTCGAACATAAAACCTATAATAAATTCAAAGGAATAGCAGCATACAAGAGACAAAAAGAGAATAAAAAGATAAACGAATGCCTTTGGTTATTGAAAATAAATCACGCATAATTATATATTAAATTGAAATTAAATATATAATTATATTTATATCCATAATATTCAAGATGGTTAAAGAAAAAAAAAATAACAGATTTTCAAGTTTAAAACAATATTCAAACAATAAAACAAAACAACACAACAAAACCAAACAAAACGATAACTTAAATAAACGTTTCGACAAAAACAACCATGGAGACGATGAATCCAAACCAAGACACACGAACAAGTTTTTATCCAATAAACCGCGTTATAACAATTCAAACTACAACACCAATACAACCAACAAAAGATTCAATACAAGGCATTTAGATACATCAAATCCACAACGTTTTAATACATTTCGACAAAACAATAAGAACAATACGTTTGATGATAAAAACAACCGATTTAAATACAAGAAAAAACGTACATACAATAATCGCCGCTGCGACAAACGAAATATAATAAACGATGGATTCGATCCTTTTAACCCCAACAATAATTCAATATTTAACACAATAATGTCAAAACAAAAAGAAAACACAAAACTAAAAGAAGAAAAGGAAGATACAAAAACCAAAATACAAAAAGAAAACACAAAACTAAAAGAAGAAAAGGAAGATACAAAAACCAAAACACAAAAAGAAAACACAAAACTAAAAGAAGAAAAGGAAGATACAAAACCAAAAACGCAAAAAGAAATAGAAGAAGAAGAGAAAGAGAGAGAATGGATGTTAAATTTATACAGTTATGTTTCAGAAACAGACGAAGAGGATACGAGTAGCGACGAGGATGAATAATTTATGAATTGTGTTTTATATATATAATTTTTTTTTATAACTAGTATAAATGACTTCTAAATCATACATTGATAATGATTGTGATGATATATTTAGCTTATTAAACGATGACTTATTGGATAATTTAGAGAAGGACAACAAAGACTATGCTACGTTTTATTGTAAAGAAATCAAATCGGTATTTGTATATGTATTGTATATAAATAAAAACAACGATATGTATCATATGAAAAAATTACCAATTTCTATAAAAAATAATACAATACCAAAATTCGATCTGGTTAATATTATAAATACCCATAAATATTACAACAATACCAAACATAAGTTATTATCCATTTTACAATACAATATATCTTTAACACCATTTGATATCATACATTTTTTAAAAGACAATAAAAAGGATTATTCGTTTCTGAAAATTAAACAAAACATTGATACAATTCATTGGGAAGACACCATCTCAATGTTTCATAACTTGAATGGTTTATACATTATATACAATGAATACAACAAAAAACAAAGAAAAAAAAATCAAACCAAAAAAATCACGATTGGTATAAAACAGAAAAAAAAAAGAACTAGAAGACATTATTAAATTAATAAACAATTAAATATAATTATATTATATATTATAACATGAACAATACATCAATGGATAATAGTAGAAACAATATTTCGAGATTTTTGACGGAAAATATGTATTCAAATAATGATTTTCATTCGCGTAGTATAAGTCAATCGCCCATTACAAACAACGAATCGACACCACCCCCTGTATTAAATGAACCGAATGATATGTATAATGTTGATTCGCGTATACATACATTGCTTAATAGATATCGTCAAAGAAACATAAATAGATCAAATGAACTGTCTGGTCTATTTGCGAGCAATATAAATTATAGAAGACCATATCAATCCCAATTAAACAATATAACGGGTAATTCGATATCAAACTTAACAACTGTACCACCACAGATAAATAGACCGTATAGAAATTATTCACGTCTACCGACTTCGAGAAATAGATTGTTGTCCTTTGACAATTTATTAAACAATTCATTGAGTCAAGAAAACGCGTATAAAAACGTGTTATCTAGAAATGGATTTAACCAGTTGGTATTTTGTATGTTTTCAGAAGAAGAATACTTAAAGAAAGAAAAGTACAAATATGTAAACAATACGTGTTGTATTAGTCAAAAAAAATTTGAAAATGGCGAAATAGTAATCATGTTGCCGTGTCATCACATATTTAACCCCAGTGATATATTGTACTGGTTGACAGAAAAACAAGCAAAATGTCCTTTTTGTAGATACAAATTAGATAGTGTAGAAAAAAAAACAAACAATAATCTACCATCACCACCACCACCTCCTCCTCCCCCACCACCAACATCAAACAATGTTTTGTATGATAATTATATAATTTCTTCACAACAAGAACCATTATTGACGCCATCAAATACTGTAATCGATAGTTCAGACACCGACGAAGAAATTCAAGAAATGATCAATGAAAACAATTCATTAACACAAGATATACAATCGTCTAGTGAAGATGATATGGTATACCCAATTGAAACAACCGACAATACATCACTTGAAACAACCGACAATACCTCACTTGAAACAACCGACAATACCTCACTTGAAACAACCGACAATACCTCACTTGAAACAATATTAAACAGTTTAAGAAATGTCACTATGTTATCCAGTATAAACGATATATCGAATGGTACTATTGACTCGAGAATTAATTTTATAAACAACGTTATAGAAAATGATATAATAGAAAATAACCAACTACAACAAATCCTTTTCGATAGTTTAAGCTTGTCCAATACGGCGGGTCAACATTCAAATCAACCAAATACATTCATGGATGAATTGGCAACAACCGCCGTGGAAATAAACAATGATACAGGCGAAGATATGGATACATCAACATGTGACGAATGGGACGAGTCATCCGGTGACGAGTTGTGAACAAATATTAAAAAATAATAGTTATTTAATATTTGTAATTTCATAATGTTTAGATATCGTCAAATGAAATTCCAAGATCTTCGTCAAATATATTATCTTCGGCTTTGTCATCTTTCAATACGTTTGATTTATATTTTGTAACACGTTTATTATGTACAATTTTTTTATTTTCAGAGGATTCTAATTCCGTTTGCGTGTTATTAATTTCATTTGTAAATTCAATATCCAATTTACCAGCTTCTTCACTTGTTGAATTTTCAGGCCAAACAAGTTTATTAAAATTTTCATCTTTCATAAGACTTTTAATATCATCCTCGCTATATACATATAATAAGTCTACCTTGGGTTTTTTATTTTTCGCGATTAACTCCCATTCTCGCAACCCTACCAACAGAATACTATTTAATACAACCATGTTATCGCGTTTATTACGTCCTTTAAAACGGCGCCGAATAATACATAGGCGTTCGGTTTTATCACAACATATAACGTTACACATACCATTTCCATATACTTGAGTAACTTTGGCATATAACTCACCGTCATCCAATTTTGCCTTTCTCAGTTTTCGAGGACCTGGGTTGTTTACAAACTTTCGAGCCATTTTTTTATGACTGCTACCACCTTTTTTGTTTTTTACCATCTTACTTTTATATTATTAATAATTTATATTCAATATTATAAAAAAATTATCAATTTATTCAGTAATGTATAAATAATTTCAATAACGTACCGAATTATTCATACCATTCAAATTACTTGATTTATTCGAAATTATATATGTTGAAAATTTAAAACTATCATGTAACCATTTCAATAGATTGATGTTATCATTTGAAATACTTTTCATTTGTGTATCCAATGATTGCTCGTCGGGATCATAATTATATTTATCATAAAAAGTTATCTCATCGTCCAAACTATTAAAAGATACAATAAACATATTGGATTTTTTGATAATTCTATGATTGCCAACCTGTATTCTTTTTTTCCAAATAGGAGTTTTATAGATGTAATATGTCCAATCGTTTCGCAACATTTCTAGTTTTCTATGAGTATTCAATGAAGATAAACTTGTAAGAATACCGGGTACCGGGTGAATCGTATATTTTCTAGAAACTTTGAAATAATGAAAAGGGTTATAATCGGTGCGATTGTTATCTTTAATATACACATCTACTTGATTGATTATATCTTGTATTTCATTATTACTCAGTAAAGGTTTATATTCATTAATCTTGTCCATCGCATAACAATTATTTCGTATAGCAATAATATAAAATAATAATAAATGTTTGTTATCATTATAGTAAGGATTTTTAATAAATTTTTTGTTGTAATAACGTTCATAGAGTTTAATATAACTATCCAATGTTTTTTCGGATACAGAAATAAAGTATAAACAGTCATTTATATGTACTTTATCTCTTGGTTCATTAATTTTTTTATAGTGTAAGGATTGTATAAACAACTTATCTCGTACAGTTTTACAATTGTACATAGTGTGTAATTTACTATATTTCGATATATCTTTGAATAATATATTTTTATCATTCACTTTGTGTCTTGTAATAAATATCATTGGTGACTTTTTCATTCGTGATAGTAATATAAATACACTGGACATAATTTTAAGTTTAATACTATCATGGTCTTTGTGGATTGACTCATCCACATCATTGAAGTCTTTTTGAAGCTTTATCATTGCGTGTATGATATCTTGGTTATAAAATGCGTAAAAATCATAGAATATTTTCCATATAAAATTCCATAATTTTTTAAAACCACTACTCCATAATTCATTTACCCAAAAGATGATTTCATCTACCGACGATCGATCCTTATTTATAACACAATTCAATAAGGTTGATTTAATTTCACCAACTTCATACAACAAAGAAGACAGGTATATACTATTTTTAATTTCGTTTTTAGCCATGTTTTTATCAAATTAACCACAAAAAACTTGATAATATCAATTTATATTGTAAATAATATTTTCTAATACTATTATAATTACAACTATAAATGAACCGACTTAATCTATTGAAACAAATAAAACAAACAATAAAAAAATATCCTTATAAAAAACCTTTGTTTATTATTCGAACAATTAAAAAACAGTTGAAAAAAAAATCCAAACATAAGAAAAAGTCCAAACACAAGAAAAAGAAAAAATCCAAACGTAGATATAAAAAACAAGACGAGCAAAAAAATAAAACGAGCAAAAAAATAAAACGAGCAAAAAAATAAAACGAGCAAAAAACATTAATGATCAAGTGATTTTATTTTACTCTGTTTCATTTTGAAAGTATTTTTTATATCATTCTTTTGATCTATTGATACGGCTTTGTCAATCAAGTTTATGTTGTCTTCGAATTTATCCTTTATATCATTGAATGTTTTTTTATCATAATTTTCGCCATAAAAGAATTGGTTAAAATTATGAATATTTTGAGTAAGCCCCATTCGTTTATTCGGATTAGGGTGTATATTCATCAACAGTATTTTACTAAAATAAATTATAAAGTTATTGTTTAAAAAACCATTGATATTGATATACAAAAATAGTTTAAAAAATATAAACGACAACGAATAATTATCCCATGTAAACCAATTATTCAAAATATATGTTATCCTTTGGGCGTTGGACATTTTATTGTATTTTTTTAACTGTTTCATACAGGTTTCAACATACTTTAAACGAAAATCATAGGTGAACATATTACTTAATATTGGATTTTCTCGTACATATTCAGTAGCTATACGTAATAATTCATCATTGGTAGGGTTTTTATTAACGTGTAATATATAATTTAAATAATGTACTTCTATTGGCCATATATAATATTCAGGCGCATATACATAAAAATATTGTTTCAACTTCTCCTCATCCGCTTCTTCCATTTCATCTATGGATATAGATAATCCAAAATCAATTATAATAGGAACTCTCATTTCATTACGAAACAAGATATTATTTCCCTTTAAATCAAAATGAACAATACGATTTGATATTAATTTTGAAAGTCCCTTTAATAAGTGGTTATAACTGTTTATTAGATTTATATTCAATTCGTGTTTGTTGTCGAATTTCATAACATGTCCTATGAATGTATCCCCTTTTATATATTCCATTTTCATAAGTGAAAATCGAGTTTTTTTGTATTTTTTGAAAATTTTACATTTATTTTTTTGATCGTCCTTTATTTTTTTAATTTGTACAGGACATTCACTTATCACAGGGGAAAAATAATTATTAAAATCATAAATACTTTTGATGATTTTTCCTATTTTTACTTCGTTTTCAGCATTCTTATCTGCGACTTGTATTTTTGAGACCAACCGATCAATGGAGGATACATTTCCAGAACATTTCACTTCTGGATAAAATACACAACCAAATCCTCCTTCGGATATCATTTTACCCCCAGTCATTATAGCATTCGTAGAATGAACTGTATCTTCTATGAAATTTCTACTTGTGTAGTCTTCGTTATATTGAGATGTCATAGGATATTAATATCTAATCATATTAAAAAATTATAAATTTCACATGATCAATTAACAATTTCACATGATCAATTATAAATTTCACATGATCAATTAACAATACAACATTTTCGCAAATAATTATATTTGTTTTTATACATTTTTTTAATTTTTTTTTCTAAATCTTTTTCCGAAATGAAGTTTCGCTCATATTTTTCGCGTAAAATTTCATCCATATATTTTTTTTCAAAATTGGCATAAGCTTCAGAGGGTTTCATAGTATCGTATACATTTTTTATGTGGTCTGTCATATACTTTAAATGCTTTCTACTCAATACCAGACGATTGGTTCTAGATGGTTTATACAATTTATTATCCGATGGTTTGTTTGGTAGATTATTCGTTTTTGTATTTATTTTTGAATAATAATTAAATGATTTGTATATTTTCATGTAAGGGTCTTTTTGATATCCTGTATTTTTTAAAATTCTTATTTCTCTATCGATCGTATTTTTATTTTCCATAATAAAATATTTCCAATCTACTTTTTTTTCTTTTAATTCTTTGTCATGTTGTTTTATAAACAACTTTATATTATTTGTAAATAGTTTACTGGGATTGTATCTATAAATAGATGGAATCATTTTACAAAATGATTATACTAATTAATTATAAACTTGTTTATAATGATTTAAATAATTTCAATTTATATACATGACCATATACAAAATACAAACAGAGGTATATTTAGATAATTATGACAAAACCTATTATCATATATTTACAATATCACCGTCTATACATAACGATAGTCTAAATGCTGTGTTAAAAAACATACAACACAAAAGGTTATCATCGTTTGATGATTTAAGTCCAGGTGAAAATATAAATACATGTAAACAAGTATTATTAGACCCCAATAACAAACAAAAATATTTAGAAATAAAACATACTGAGATTTTGTTTGACATCTTAATACAAAATGGATATACCATTGAATATGATATGACAAAATTATTAAAAGACAACAAAAACAATTCAAATATAGTATGTTTCGTATCCAAATAAATTGAATTTATAATATTAATTAATTTATTATAATATTAATTAAAATGATTACTCAAATGGAAATAAATAAAATCAAACAAAAAATAAATCATATCGAAGACGAAAAACTAGTAACGGAATATATATCATCATTGAATGATTTAGAAATCAAAGCACTAAACATAGCGATTGATCATTTAAAAACATCATTCAATATAATGAAGAGTATAGGATATATCAAATGGTTAAAGAATCAAACAAAGTAATATCCATTAAAATAACACACTTACATACATAATAAGAATCAAATATAAATAAATATATACTTATATTAGTATATGTCAGAACAAAACTTACTGGAAGAAGCAGGTATAGAAGAAGACAAAGGAAATCCATTACAAGCAGAAAAATTTTTTCCTGGTCCGGAGGATTATGGCTCAGGTACAGCTATTATTGATATGATAAAAACCACTATTCGAGACTGGCCTTTGAAATTAAACCTACTAAGATTATTGTACATAACCAATATTAAAAATTTTATATCTGAATTTTGGAATTTAGAAAACGATGATGACCCTGATTTAATAGGTATGTCACAGCGTGTCAAAGATGATTTAAAAGTAAAGGCAAAATATGTGGACGATTATGTAATGGAATCATTGGAAAGATCATTACAAAATGTAGAACCTGATATACGCAATAAAATAAAAAGTTTGTTTGATAATATGTCTGTATCGGCATGGCCAATAATGAATTTGTATTATTTTTATATTAATCTATCAAAACTCGTTGATATTGAAAAGTTATTCGCCATGAAAAACACGTACAAAGAAGAATTCAAAAAAAAATTCACAGAACTATCCAATGGCAAAGACAAAGAATTACTGAACAATATAATGTATATGAAGGATCAGATAAACAGTAATATGAAGGATCAAATAAACAATATGATGAAAAATATACAAAATAAACCATCCACCAATGAAATTGAAAAAAAAAGCACCGACAACAAAGTAATGACAAACAAGGGTGGTAGACGCAAAAAGAGAAATACACGACGCAAACACAAAAAGAGAAATACACGACGCAAACACAAAAAGAGAAATACACGACGCAAACGCAAAAAGACAAAAAAGAATTAATTATTATAATACATTTTTATAATAATTAATATATATAATTTTGTTTAACCAAACAGTTTTTTAAAGGATGAAAAAGATAAATTTTCTTCTTTCTTTTCATCTTCGGGTGGTTTAAATATTACATTAAAATCAATCTTACCCATCCATTTGTATTTATTTCCATTAATAGCAAAATTAATATTCTTATTTTTCAACACCTGTTTCTCTATAGGCGATTTTAGTTTTACAAATACATCGTTGTTGTCTTCACTTTTTTTATCATTCTTTAAAGATTCGTTCATATTCTTTTGTTTCATTTCTTCGGCTTTGATTTGATTCGCTATATCCTTTTCCCTCGATACGTAGAGATTCGTATCGTCTAATGTTTTTACGTATTTTCTAGCAACCGTTTCTAAATATTTATATGGTATATTTTTAGTTTTCGCCCAATATGTAAAACTTTCATAACTAGTATCGTATGTCATAATAACATATCCTGATGGTGTGTTTTCAGCAACAAAACAATTGCTATCCTTTCGTCGTTTTTCGAGATCATCATCTTTTTTATTATCTAGATCTTCTTGTTCTTCTTTATCATCATCGCTTAATGGGTATTTTTTTTCATATGGTATGAACTCCGGGTCGTGTTCAAAAGGCCAATCAACCTCTTTCGATTTTTGATCCATTGGTTTCCATACATAATGCGCTACAATATACGTAGATACAAATGTAGTAAGACACAAAAAACTAGACATAAAACAAAACATCTTAAAAAAATGCGAACCACTATCATAGCCCGCATTAAAAATATGTTGGAGGTATTTGGAATATTCTATTTCAGCAATCAAATTTTCATTAATACATGTATATTCGTCCATAATATAAATGTATATATCTTATATTATTTAAGTTCATTTCGTAATATAATATAATATTAATTATTTGTTACCATTTTGGGTAAGCATTTCTTTTCTCAAATTGAATAATTCATCAATTTCGTTTTTCAAAACAGGGACTTTGAAACGTTGGTATGTTTTGTTTTTGTTGTTGGGGTGTAGACATACAAGATACATACCATTGATTGTTACCCCGTAGTTTTTTTCTAGAAGGGCTTTGTATGTATTGAGCTGGAGGGAATAATGCCAGAAGTTAGCATCCGGCAAATGATCAATACATTCGGTCGTCGCGGACTGCCAACGGTTTTCTTTTTTTATTTCTTTACAGCGTTTCCAGTCGTATATTTCCAATGTACCGTCGGGATTCCTGAATACCATGTCGATCGAACCAGCAAATTTCAATTCCTTGTCGTATATCATCCATTCCGTTCGGTAAGGAACCATATCACTGTCTTTTATAGAATCGTGAAAATTCATAAAGTATTTGTATTCGATGCTGTCATTTTCATTTGGACATTCGTTGTAAAAGCATTCTATATCGTAATGCATTTTGGTTCCGGCGGCAGAAGCCACCTTTCCATTGTCTTCCCATAACTTTTTAATTTCTTCCTTGGTCTTACCATAATATTTGTACCCGGGTTTCCAATTGCGTCCATTCATCATCTTGTCAATAATTTTGTCCGCGTCAAAATGTGAAAAGTGAGAATGGTTCCAAGTTGTAACCGACATAAACTCGCTATCACCATCGATGGTGTAAATGTGTGGTCCTTCATCGAATGTTATATGTGAATCCCGTTCATGGGAATTTCTCTTTGCTAGATAAGTTGGTGGTGTGTTTGTGGGTGTTTTGTTTGCTAATGTGTTTGACATATTATTTTCTTGTGTTTATTATGTTATTTATAATTTATTAATAAATATATCATAAATAACTATATTTATATCAATTTATAAATAGGTTGTATTCAGCTTATAAACGGAATTAATTGTTTTCTAAAGTTTCAATCCTTGAAATTAAGGATTGAATGATAGTATCCTGTGACGCAATTTTTGTTTCCAATTCAGCTATTTTTGTTACGTATGCTTGTTGTTGATTTTTTACCAGTTGGTGAAGTTCCTGTGTGGCCGCAATATGGGTACAGTGGATACTATTGTAATCCACCGCCAAACGGTCTTCTTCTTCATCTCCACGTACGGTAAATTTTAATTCTGGTATATTTCTTATTTCTTGTGCTATAATTCCTGATTCTATTGTATAATCTTTGTCTATTTCTAATTTATTACCACTACTATCTATAGGTATTCCCGATGGGTCTAAGTCAAAATGATGATTTGTTGAATACATTTTTATTGTTTTTATGTAATGTTTGGCCTGTAGTTTATTTATTATTGCCAAACCATTGGTTATTATCACTTCGTTATGTTTTAATCTATTATCAGAAGAACTATTAAGACTACCACTATATTTTATACTACCATTAACGTCCAAATCACTGGTAATATTCACGCTACCACCAACGTCCAATTTCGCATTTGGCAACGTCGTCCCAATCCCCACATTGCCGCCTGAATCAATTACAAACGTTGGATCATTTTCTATTTCGATCTCAAAAAATTTTGTATCTATCATATTTTCCTTTTCAGTTGGGTATATTACAACATCTTCCATGTAAAGGTCAATATCATTGTTCTTTTTTATCCAATATATAAACTCATCTCTTTCAGAATCATTTTCGTCGATCGTAAATTCAAATGTTTCTAACTGTTTTGTTGTTGAAGCTTCTAATTTTACATTAACTGTATCGCCAGCACCGTCAACATTATAATAAAAATATGTTTCTCCCGCATTGATATAATACCTATATTGTAGTGTATAATCGCCGCTTGGTAGATCGTTTTTCGGTTTAATATACGTTGACCATTTATCTTCGGTATTCTTAATTGTTATGTTATCTATAATATAATCTTTAGATTGTGTAATGATATACGTAGATTGTGGGACTGCATCTGTTGAATAATCTGATGGTGGTGACATAGAAGACAAATCCAGGCTCCAGACGTCGTTCTTATTATAACCAACAGAGTCAACCCCCCCAAACATCACCATCCGCCTATTGTAAAGAATTGACGAGTGATAATGACTCTTACTAGGTGTCGTGTCGGTCGTCGTTGTCAGTTTCTTCCACTCATACGAGGCCAAATCCAGAGCCCAGGCGTCGTTGTATCTACTACTACCATCACTACCACCCATCCCCCCAAACACAACCATCTGCCCATTGTAAAGAATGGACGAGTGATAATAACGCTTGCCGGGTATCGTGTCATTCGTTATAAGTTGTGTCCAGGCATACGAGGTCAAATCCAAGGTCCAGGCGTCGTTTTTCCAACCATCACCTTGCACATACCCCCCAAACATAACCATCTTCCCATTGTAAAGAATGGACGTGTGACCATGACGCGCGCTGGGTTTATTCGATGTTATAAGTTGTGTCCACTCATACGAGGCCAAATCCAAGGTCCAGGCGTCGTTTTTTTCACCACCACTTTCCCCCCCAAAAATAACCATCTTCCCGTTATAAAGAATGGACGTGTGACCATAACGCGTGCTGGGGGGATCACCAGTCGTTGACGTTGTTGTCAGTTTCGTCCAGGCATACGAGGCCAAATCCAGGGTCCAGGCGTCGTTTTTCGTACCATCACCATCCCATCCCCCAAACATAACCATCTGCCCATTGTAAACAATGGACGAGTGAAGAAAACGCGCGCTGGGGGTATCACCAGTCGTTGTCAGTTGCGCCCACTCATTCGTGGACAAATTCAGGGTCCAGGCGTCGTTTTTCCTCCCACCATTCCGACCCCCAAACATAACCATCTGCCCATTGTAAACAATGGACGAGTGACCATAACGCGCACTGGGATTATTCGATGTTGTAAGTTGTGTCCAAGAAATATCATTAGATGATGTACTTTGACGTATTTTTAATTTCTTATATATGATTGGGTTTGAATCAATATCTCTTAATGACCATTTTGTTCCAATCCCCATCTTACCTCCCACGTCCAAATCACTGGTAATATTCGCATTGCCACTAACGTCCAATTTCGCCCCTGGCTCCGCCGTCCCAATACCCACCTTGTCGTTTGAATCTACCACCAACGCATTTGTTTTAACTGTTAAATCACCATTCACTTCCAAAAGAGAATTCAGTGTGGTATTACCACTTACGTCTAGCGTTCCGCCCATTTGCGCATTACCAACCACGTCCAATTTCGCTCCTGGCTCCGACGTCCCAATACCCACATTGCCACTACCATTAATACACATTCGTTCTTTTAATCCCGAATCACCACCACTATCGAATGAAGTCCAAAAAGATAATGCGCCATAATTTTCAGTATTAGGGTCCTGTTTTTCATCACAATGTGCCATTATTTGCGCGGCATATCCTGGGTTTACTATATCGGTCGCATTCCCCAATTTAAATGTAATACCAACCCCCCCTTCGCGATGCGAAGATGGGTCCCCAAAATCTTCATCCGTATATTGTCCTTCTAATAATAATAAAGTTTGTCTATTATTTGTAGGGTCTGTATCACCCATGTCTTTATATATGTGTAATTTTGCATCTGGCTCCGTCGTCCCAATGCCCACACCTGTCGGGTTTATGGTCATTCGAGGCACTCCACCATCACTATTTTCTTCTGATGTATGGAATATCAGTTCTCCATGATAAGCTTCATCATCATCACCAGCACTTGTCGCTTTTCTTCCTCCATATATTGCAGCATATACTTGACCATGACTGCTTGCCTTAGTTGGATTTACAGTATTATTTGGATTTACAGTATGTGTCGAAAAATTTATTACACCACCTATATGTACTAATTCGGATGGTTCATCACCACCAGTTTTTTCGTCATAATGTGTTATAATATGGATGGCCGGTGAATCTTTTTGGCCTTTTATATTTCTGTTTTTACCCTTGTCAGTATTTAAATATTGAAATATGGTAAGTGAACCATCGCCAGTTAAATCGTTTCCATTATTTACCGATATATAGTCAGGGCCATATTTACTAACTTTTTCAACACTGGTACGATTATCAAAAATATATAATTTGGTATTTGGATCTGTTAATCCAATGCCCACGTTGCCACTTGAATCTACAACCAATGCGTCCGTCTTAACAGTTAATGTCTCTTGAATGGTCAAATTTCCTGAAACATCCATATCTGTACCAGTATTTATTTTGGCATTTAATGTAATTTCGCCAGTAGCGGTCAAATTTCCTCCCACATTCAAATCACCCCCCACGTCCAAGTCACTGGTAATATTTGCGGTACCATCCACGTCCAATTTTGCTTGTGGATCCGTCGTCCCAATTCCTATATATCCATCGGAATTTACTTTTAAAATACTCTTTTTTTTATTAATGTTGTATTTGTATATTTTACCTGGATTGTTTACGTACGTATATAGTTCACCGTGGTAATTCATAATATAAGCTATTCTACCATACCCGGTAAAAGGACCGTTATCGTGTAAAAGAGTCCACACTCTGTTTCGTATATCAAATCTCCAAAATTCATTAATCGGTTGATTTGTTGTTCCCCCTGCCATGTATAAATAATCACCCACTATAGATACACCATGATACCCCGTTTTTCGTGTCATCCCCGTACCATCGTGTAATTGCGTCCAAATGTTTGTGTCCATGTTAAATTCCCAAACATCAGGGGTCATGTTTTCACCACCAACCAATATATGCTTGTTGGTATCGTAAGTATCACCAGCATGAACACCTCTTTTGGTTGGTTTCGTCCCCGAAACGGTAATTTCTTCCCATGTATGAGTAGTTAGATCAAACGTCCATACGTCATTGTTTAATCCATCGTTACCCCCCCCGCAAAAATTATAGTATTTACCTTTGTATATGCTGAAACTAGTTCTTTGCTTTACTCCCTCTATATCTCCACCGCGACCATTCCATAGTTCAGTCCAATGTTTGGTAACAGGGTTGTATTTATGAGCTTCTCTCAAGGTTAGCCAATCTTTATTGTACCCGTAGTTTGCTGCTTTAGTGTTTATGGAACCACCAATAACATATAGTTCATTGTTATGGAAAAATATACTTGCCATGTAGGATGGTTGTGGTTTATCACCAGCACCCTCAATTTCTTTAATTGAATTGGTAAATATATCGTATGTGAATAATCTTTGTCCATCAGTACCGTCGTCGGGATCTCCGCTCCATATGTATATTTTATCTTCGTACAATGTCATTCCGGGGGGCTGAGTACATGGTAGCATACTTGTATCCACTTGTGTATCTACCCACGATGATTCATTGTCCACTGTTGTTAATATTTCAAACGCATCATGCTTTACGGTGTAGATATAAATGTGTCCCTCTGTATTGTCACCTGATATGTAAGCATACAGTTTATTGTTCCCTACATATGTCAAACCATGACCATATGTTGTTAATCCTTGAGAAGTT
>MDTG01338060.1_pt1 | contig 17999 bp, 17 predicted proteins | sample 811421 | NCBI WGS metagenome assembly MDTG01 (sample SAMN05326645, study PRJNA326480) | marine metagenome | isolation source: seawater | place: Pacific Ocean: South East | collected 2011 | reverse complement strand
TTAGAGATGGTTAACGTCTTGGATAAGATTTAACAGGAACGCATTAAGAATGAAACCAGCAGCACGCAGAAAAGCGAGAAAGCTTGCAGTACAAGCGGTATATTCATGGCAGTTATCGCAAAACACGTTTAATGAGATCGAAGCACAGTTCCTGACAGACAACGACACCAGTAAAGTCGATGTCGATTACTTTTTAGAGTTGCTTCGTGGCGTGGGCGCGTTTTACAAAAGCTTAGATGAGGCAATTGCGCCTTACCTTGACCGTCCTATTAGTGAACTCGATCCGGTAGAGCTAGCGGTATTACGTATTGCCGCCTATGAACTACGTGAACGCTATGATGTTCCGTACAAGGTAGCGATCAATGAAGCCATCGAATTAGCGAAGTCCTTTGGTGCTGACGATAGTCACCGGTTTGTTAACGGTGTACTCGACAAGGCTGTCGATGCACTGAGACCTGCTCGCCAATAATATAAGAGCGGCTTGCCGCTCTTTTTCCTTATGACAAATACTCCAAAACTCGACGAATTTAACCTCATTGAGCACTACTTTAAAGCTGAATCTTATCGCGGCGACGTTATTGTTGGCGTCGGTGATGATGGTGCGGTGACCGAAGTGCCCGAGGATCATCAATTGGTCACCGTGACCGATACAATGGTAGAGGGTGTGCATTTTGACAAGAATACACCACCCCGTGCCATCGGTCATAAGCTTGTGGCTGTCAACTTAAGCGACTTAGCAGCGATGGGAGCAGCACCAAGCTGGGGCAGCTTGGCGCTTACTTTACCCGCTATTGATGAAGATTGGCTAAATGACTTTAGCGAAGGGCTAAAGGAAATTTCACATTATTACGAGTGTGACCTCGTGGGTGGCGATACAACGCGCGGGCCTTTGACGTTAACTTACACAGCACAAGGGGTACTGCCCAAGGGAACAGCGATTCGCCGCGACCAAGCTAAAGCTGGAGACTGGCTTTATGTCAGTGGTTCGTTAGGTGATGCGGGTCTGGCATTACGTCTATTGCAGGGTGACCTTTCGACTACACACCGCCACTTACAGACGCTTGTGAATCGACTGCACTATCCTACGCCACGTGTCGCGCTGGGGCAGTTACTCCGAGGCGTCGCCAACAGTTGTATTGACGTTTCTGATGGGCTGTTGGCCGACCTCTCCCATCTGTTACCCAAGCATGGCCAGATGGGCGTTCAACTTGAGTTGGATAAACTGCCATTGTCGCTGGCGCTGACCGAGACTCTCGATTTAGATGATGCCTTTTCATTAGCTTTAACCGCAGGCGATGACTATGAGCTCCTATTCACTGTGCCAGAGCAGAATAGGGGGCGATTAGAGACCATCACTTCACATTTGAAAGATAAACCCGTTTGTATCGGACGCATCGTTAAAGATGAGCAACGTGAAGTCACCATGACTTATCATGGTGAGCATTGGCAGCTCCCGGATATGAAACTCGGCTATAATCATTTTGGAACGTCATAGTATGCGCCGCTTCCCAGGCCTTTCACTCGCGAACCCCGTTGACCTATTAGCGCTTGGCTTTGGTTCGGGGTTAGCCCCCAAAGCACCGGGTACGTTCGGCACACTCGCAGCAGTACCTTTGGTTTATCTGATGTTGTGGCTTGATGTCACGAGCTACAGTGTTATTACAGCGGTCTGCGCGGTGTTGGGTATCTACATCTGTCGTAGCGCAGCCGACAAGATGGGGGTGCACGACCATCCGGCGATTGTTTGGGATGAGTTTGTCGGGTTAATGTTTACTATGTGGGCTCTGCCCGCTAATTTGGGACTTTTAGTGCTAGGGTTTCTGGTGTTTAGAATCTTCGATATCTTGAAGCCTTGGCCAATAAGTTGGCTCGACAAACGTTTGCGTGGCGGGTCTGGCATCATGTTAGATGATGTACTTGCGGGGATTGCGAGTAATATTGTCTTGCAACTCATACTCGCTACTCAAACCGGTAGCGACTGGTTAACAGCCGCTTAATACCATTACTGTTTTAGATGAGCCTGAATGCGCGCTTTAATCGTTTCCTGGGTAAGCCCTAGCTCTTTCTTAACCTCGTTTTGGCTACCATGTTTGATAAACTCATCAGGTAAACCGATATTCAATGTTTGAACAGTTAAGCCAGCTTCGGCAAGCGACTCGTTTACAGCACTGCCTGCGCCACCGGCCGTTGCATTCTCTTCAAGCGTTACCAACAACTGGTGTTCGTCAGCTGCTTTGACAATCGCCTGTTTATCGATAGGTTTAACAAAGCGCATATCGATAACTGTTGCATCAATTGCTTCGGCGACCGCAATGGCTTCTGGCAATAGCGTGCCGAAGTTAAGGATAGCGACTTGTTTACCGTCGCGCACTGGTTTTGCTTTACCTATTTCGAGCAAGTTATCGCGTTCTCTTAAGGTAACCCCCGTGCCGCTACCCCGTGGATAACGTACAGCAGCAGGTCCTTGATAATGATAGCCCGTGAACAGCATGTCGCGGCATTCTTGCTCGTCGCTTGGGGTCATCACGACCATGTTCGGAATACAGCGTAGATAGCTTAAGTCAAACGCGCCTTGGTGTGTAGGACCATCGGCCCCGACAATACCTGCGCGATCAATGGCAAATAAAACATCCAAATTCTGAAGTGCGACATCATGTATGACCTGGTCATAAGCTCGTTGCAAGAAGGTCGAGTAAATGGCAACAACGGGTTTAAATCCAGCAATAGCAAGTCCAGCGGCATAGGTGACACTGTGTTGCTCAGCGATGGCCACATCAAAATACTGGTCGGGATAAAGCTTAGAGAACTTAACCATACCGGAACCTTCGCGCATCGCCGGTGTAATCGCCATCAATTTTGTGTCTTCTTGCGCGTGGTCGCAAAGCCAATCACCAAACACTTCGGAGTAGCTTGGTATGCCCGGCTTTTTACTCGGCAGTGTTGACTGCGCGGGATCAAACTTGGGCACGCCATGGTAGCCAATCGGGTCAGCCTCTGCGGGACGGTAGCCCTTACCTTTTTGAGTCACCACGTGAAGCAGTTGCGGGCCACGCAAGTGTTTCATATTTTTGAGTGTTTCGACCAGTGTGTCTACATCGTGTCCATCAATGGGGCCAATATAATTGAAACCCAACTCTTCAAATATAGTACCCGGCGCCATCATGCCTTTCATATGTTCTTCGGCGCGGCTCGCCAAATGGTGTATCGGCGGTAATGGTTTGAGTAGCTTTTTACCTTGTTCACGAATTTTCGTGTAAAAGCGGCCAGACAGCAAACGTGCAAAGTGTTGATTTAATGCACCGACATTCTCTGAGATGGACATGTCGTTGTCGTTTAATACGACTAACATATCGGGTTTGATGTCGCCCGCATGGTTCATGGCTTCGAATACCATACCGGCAGTCATAGCGCCATCACCAATAATGGAAACGACTTTTTCATTAGAACCGGAGCGTTGTGCTGCTACTGCTATCCCTAAAGCCGCTGAAATAGAGGTGCTGGAATGACCTACGGACAACACATCGTATTCGCTTTCCTCGCGCCAAGGAAAAGGGTGTAACCCGTCCTTTTGACGGATTGTGTGCAACTGCTTCTTACGACCAGTGAGTATCTTATGTGGGTAAGCTTGGTGACCCACATCCCAAACCAACTTATCCTGCGGTGTGTTATAGACATAATGTAGAGCTACAGTCAGCTCAACAGTACCCAGCCCCGATGCCAAGTGTCCGCTACTGCGGCTGACAGAGTCTAATAAGTATGCACGAACCTCGTCGCAAACTGATTTTAATTGATGCGTAGGTAATCTGCGCAAGTCTGTTGGGTATTCAATACCGTCTAATAATTTGGTCATAAGTCTCGTATTGCTTAATGATCCCGCCGCAGCAAGATCTCAGAAAATGTTTCTAGTTTTTGGGTATTGTACGGGATCTTGTTAAGTGACAGTAGTGCTTGTTGGTGTAATGACAGCAGTTTTTCGTTCGCTCCGTCAAGCCCAAGTAACGCAACGTAAGTTGCTTTATGGTGTGCCTGATCAGAACCTTGCGGCTTACCCATGACCTCTGTATTGCCTACGACGTCTAGTATGTCATCGTAAACTTGGTAGGCGAGTCCTATCCAACTGGCAAAGTCGCAAAAGTCAGACAGATACTGTTGACTGCTTTCACTGCCCGACAATGCGCCTAATGCTGCAGACGCGCGGATCAGTGCGCCGGTTTTGTGTCGATGAATCGACTCCAGGGCTTGCTCATCAATGGGTTGTCCCGTTGCGTTCAGATCCAGTGACTGCCCTAAACACATACCGTTAGCACCGCTTGCTTGAGCCAGTTGTTGAATCATAGCGATGCGGCGAGCAGCAGGTAACGTTGTGTTGTGTGTCGAGCTTAATACCTCGAACGCCAGTGTTTGCAGCGCATCACCCGCTAATATAGCGGTCGCCTCGCCAAATTTAATATGGCAGGTGGGATGGCCTCTGCGCAGTTCATCATCATCCATGGCTGGTAAATCGTCATGGATTAATGAGTAAGCATGGATAAGCTCAACCGCGCAGGCTGCATCGAGCGCATCATCGGGTTTAGCGCCACAGAGTTCTGCTACTGTCATCGTTAAATAGGGACGAATGCGCTTCCCGCCCAATAATACGCCGTACGCCATTGCTTCTTTTAATGCGCTTGAGGCTAGGCTTGCCTCAATTAATTGGTTGAGTCTTCGGTCAACGTTTTCGCGGACATCGGCTGTAAACTGCTTAATATTCACTCCCGCGCCTCACCTTGCTGTTCGGTAAGTACTTGCTCACCATTTTTTTCGAGTAAGGTGGCGACTTTTTGTTCGGCGTTTTGCAACTGCGTTTGGCTCAAGCGCGAGAGTTTAACTGCTTGCTCAAACTTTTCGAGTGACGTTTCCAAGGGAAGGTCGCCTTGTTCAAGCTCGTTAACTAACTGCTCAAGCTGTTGCAGTGCTTGTTCGAAAGAGAGGTTTTCTTCCTTTTTAGTCATAGTACGTCACCTTTAGTCTTAACATAGGCTCATTATCATATAAAGAAACTCGAATGTCAGCCGATGATCAATGCGTGGTTTACTTAATTTTACAATATGGGTTGCCACGTTGAGTGGGATGTTTAAAATTGAGCGAGTAGCCAAATTTACCGCGTCAAGTGGAGGAAGCTGAGTGGATATAGCAACGCTGGTAGGGATCATTGGAGCCATAGGCTTTGTCATTGCCGCAATGATACTAGGTGGTGACCCCGGTCTTTTCATCGACACTCAGTCAGTATTGATTGTTGTGGGTGGCTCCTTGTTCATCGTCATGGCCAACTTTCCACTGCAACAATTCTTTGCTACCGGCAAAGTCGTGGTGAAAGCGTTCTTCTTTAAGATCGAGCATCCACAAGAGCTGATTGATAGCGCTGTCGAGATGGCAGATTCAGCGCGTAAAGGTGGATTTCTCGCGTTAGAAGAAGCCGAAATACCCAACCCGTTTTTTAGAAAAGGGGTCGATATGCTCGTTGATGGGCACGACGCCGAAGTCGTTAAGCAAACGCTCAGTAAAGATATCGGTATGAGTTTCTCACGCCATGAGGAAGGAGCTCGGTTCTTCAAAGTGTTGGCAGACGTGGCACCTGCTATGGGGATGATTGGTACCTTGATTGGTCTGGTTGCGATGTTAGCAAATATGGATGATCCGAAAGCAATTGGTCCCGCGATGTCTGTCGCGTTGTTGACGACGTTGTATGGTGCCTTCTTGGCAAACGTCATCGCCATTCCGATTGCGAACAAATTGGTACTGCGTGCTGAACAAGAAAAACTCAATCGGCAATTAATTCTAGATGCGATTTTAGGTATTCAGGACGGCCAGAACCCGCGAGTCATTGAGGGGTTGCTGCGTAACTACCTTGCTGAATCAAAACGCGTTACCGACGGTAGCGAGGAAGAATAGCGCTTATGGCTGCAGCAGACGATCAAGAAGAATGCCGTTGCCCACCACCTGGGCTTCCCATGTGGATGGCGACTTTTGCCGATTTAATGACACTATTGATGTGTTTCTTTGTGCTGCTACTAGCCTTTTCCGAAATGGATGTATTGAAATTCAAGCAAATTGCCGGGTCCATGAAGTACGCCTTGGGTGTACAAAATAAAATCGAAGTAAAGGATATCCCTAAAGGCACAAGTGTCATTGCGCAAGAATTTCGCCCCGGACGACCCGAGCCAACACCTATCGAAACGATTCAGCAGCAGACCGTCGAGATGACTCAGCAGATGTTGGAGTTTCAGGAGGGTGAGTCTGACTTTGCAGGCGGTCAACAGACTGAACGTGGCGGTCAGCAAGCAGATAGTAGTGAGGATAAAAAAGCGGCAGAAAGTTCAAAAACGGCACCTGCTATGGAAGAGGAGGTTAAGGAGCTGATGGAGCGTATCCGCGAGCAGCTGAATGATAATATCAAAGCGGGCACGCTCGAACTCGAGCAGTTGGGTCAGCAAATAATAATCCGAATTAAAGAAAATGGCTCCTTCCCCGAGGGATCGGCCTTTTTGCAGCCACAGTTTAAACCGGTCATTCGTGAAGTGGCTCAAGCATTAAAGGATATTCCTGGAGAGATTACGATTTCTGGTCATACGGACAACCAACCATTGGTTTCTGAAATGTACAGTTCTAAATGGGATCTATCGGCTAAACGTGCCGTTGCGGTCGCTGAGGAAATGACAACGGTTGAGGGGTTTGACCAATCGCGGCTAGTGACGATGGGCTATGCAGATACCAAACCTATAGTTCCTAATAACTCAGCATCTAACCGTGCGCTTAACCGACGCGTAGATATTGCTATCATGCAAGGTAAGGCAAAAGAGTCCGATCCAGTTGATGTAATTGAGTAGCTTAACTAGCTCGAAGGACCAAAAAATCGTATAATTGGTGGTTTTTATACCAAGCGGAAACTGAGGCCACCATGAAGTTCGTTGTACGGTTGCATGCCGAAATCACCATCAAAAGCCGATCAGTCCGGAAACGTTACGGCAAAGTATTAACGAATAACCTTAGGAAGGTTTTAGCCGATATTGATTCTGGGCTATATGTCAAATGGCTATGGGACCGTATCGAAGTTAGCACCGCTGCTGATGACGATCAGGCGCGCCAGGCGATCATTGATAAACTCTCGTGCACGCCAGGAATATCTTGGTTCGCAGAAGTAATTGAACGCCCATTAGATGAGTTTGAGGCATTGTCTGAGTGGGTTGCTCAGTTTTGGTTAGAAAAAATTGCCCAGCAAACTTTTGCCGTTAGGGTCAAACGTAAAGGTCATCACGATTTCTCTTCGCAGCAACTTGAACGCTATATCGGCGGCTACCTTTTGGAGCATCAACCCTCGGCTCGAGTCCAGTTGAAGTCACCTGAGCATGAAATCACCCTGCAGATTATTGAACAGAATATTCAATTAGTGGGTGAACGGCGACAAGGTCTAGGCGGTTTTCCAATTCCAACGCAAGAAACTGTTTTAAGTTTAATGAGCGGTGGGTTTGACTCGAGCGTTGCGAGCTTTGAATTTATTCGTCGAGGGGCGCGCACTCACTTTTGCTTTTTTAATTTAGGTGGCGACGCGCACGAGGTGGCCGTTAAGCAAATTTGTCACTACCTTTGGGAACGCTTTACTAAGTCGCACCCGATCAAGTTTGTCAGTGTTGATTTTGCGCCTATCGTCGAAGATATTTTAACCAACGTCGATAATGGAGCGATGGGCGTTGTTTTGAAGCGACAAATGCTCCGAGCTGCAACACGGGTCGGCTACTTCTTAAAAGCGCAGGCGCTAGTGACCGGTGAGGCCATTGGCCAAGTCTCGAGTCAAACCTTAGCGAACTTACAGGTTATCGATAAAGCCACCGATACACTGGTTTTGCGTCCGTTGATTACCGCAGATAAGCAGACCATCGTTGATCAAGCTAAACGCATCGGCACCGAAGCGTTGGCGAAAACCATCCCTGAGTACTGTGGTGTTATCTCCAATAAGCCGACGGTGAAAGCAAACGAACAGGCGATTCTGGCTGAGGAAGAGAAACTTGATATGAACCTTATCGAGCACGTGGTTCGTAATGCGCAAGTATTAAGCATGCAGGATATTGCGGATGCTGCTCAACAACAAGTTCAGTTAAAGCAAACCGAGTCCGATAAGCCCAAAGTTATCGTCGATATACGTACCGCAGAGGAAATCGAGGATGACCCGTTAACGACGTCATTGAACGTGATCGAAATGCCATTCTTTAAGGTTCAGTCAGAGTTTGTAAAACTGGATGACTCAAAACACTATCTATTATATTGTTCGCAGGGTGTGATGAGTAAAATGCAAACGTTGTTACTGCAGGAAGCAGGGTACGATAACGTTTCGGTGTATGAAGGACAGGACGTTGAGTAACCTAAATACCTCCCGCATGTTGGCACGTGCGATTTTTGTAAGTCTATTAGTGGTCATTACGATTGCGTTCTTATGGCAATTTCCGAGCCATGAAGCAAGTCGGATGATCCCTCACGCTGACAAGTGGGTTCACTTTACCGCGTTTTTCTTACTGAGTGTGACGTTACATAAGGCGTTCGACTTATCGGGGAAAATCGCTATTGCGCTACTATTAATCTATGGTTGCGCGATAGAAGTTATTCAGTATTACATTCCGGGCAGAGGTTCTGACGTGATGGACTGGCTTGCTGATGCAGCAGGTGTGGTCGCCTACTTCTCTTTGCTTTGGTTATATCGAAAGCGCCGTAATTAACGGCGCTTTTTAGTTTTCTTCGCTTGTTTCTTCTTTTTAACACGCTTTTTGTCTGTTGATGGAAACTTATATTGAGGTTTAAGACCATCAATGACTCGACGATCGAGGCGGTGTTCCATATAGCGCTCAATCTTACCGAGTAACAGTGCATCATGCGCTTCCACAAGAGACACCGCAAGACCCTTTTGTCCGGCACGAGCGGTACGACCAATACGGTGGACATAAACGTCAGCTTGCTTTGGTAAGTCGTAGTTAATCACCAACTTAATTTCATCGATATCGAGTCCACGCGAGGCGACATCGGTAGCCACTAACACTGCATTGTCACGACGTTTAAATTCAATAATCTTTTGCTGGCGTTCAGCATGGGGCAAGTCACCACGTAAAAACATGACGGGTACATCGACAGATTGCAGGAAGCTGGCTAACGCCTGCACACGTTCACGCGTGCGCGCAAAAATAATTGAGCGGCCTGGATGCTGCTTTAACAGAGCGAGCAGTAACTGGCGTTTATGCTCGTCTGTATCGGCTAGGTAGACTTGTTCGATAATTTTACCGCGCTCTCGCTTAGGCGGTGTAACTTCTACCAGCTCTGGTTCATTAAGCAAAGAGCGCGAGAAAGCTGCAACGCCCTCGCTGTCTATCGTGGCTGAACATAAAATAGCATGCTGGCGGTTTCGGGCATGCATAGCGATATCTTTAACTACGTCCTTAAAGCCCATGTCCAACATGCGGTCTGCTTCATCAATAACCAGCCACTCGACGGCTTCGAGTTCGTATTGCTCTGCTTCTAGCAAGTCCAATAAGCGTCCGGGGGTAGCGATAACGAGATCATGACTCTGTTCGAGTCGGTTCAACTGGCTACCGTAATTAACCCCACCTGTCACCACAATCGACGTAAGCTTGGTAAGCTCACGAAACATTTCGGCTTGTTGATAGATTTGCTCTGCAAGCTCGCGCGTAGGAGCCATTATCAGAGCGCGCGCAGGGCCTGGCTGCTTACGGGGAAAATCAATCATGTGCTGCAAAACGGGCAGCAAAAACGCTAAGGTTTTACCCGTACCGGTCGGCGAACTGATCAACAGATCGTGACCATCCATTGCGGCCGGCAAAGCCGCTTGCTGAACCTTGGCAGGCTTATTTAGACCTGCTGCTTTGAGCACTGATATCAGTGCATCATCAAGCTCTAATTCTTGCCAATCTGGCGTCATTCAAAGAGTTCCTAAGGTGTATATAATTAACGAAGTAGTAAAACCGGTGTTGTAGCGCGAGATAGCACCTTTGATGTGGTGCTTCCCATAAACAACTGGCGTAACTTTGAGTGGCTGTAGGCCCCCATAATGAGCATGTCGATATTACGCTCTTGTTGAATATCGCGCAAAGTTGATTCAACTTCACCGGCTCTGATTTCATAGCTCACTTGGTGACGAAATTCTTGTAAATGACTGACCGCAGCTTCGACCGATGCGTTCGCGTCAGCTGTCGCCGCACCCACCATAACGACATGAATGGGCATACCGACGAACAGCGGAGATTCAGCCAACATCTTGACGCCTTTACGAGAAACGTCACTACCATCGAAGGCAAGCATTACATTGGTCGGCGCTTTATAGTTTTCCGGCACCGCTAAAATAGGGCGACGAACATTGCGCACGATGGTCTCAATTTGATGACCTAAACGATCGCTGTCACAGGTCTCCGCACCGTGTAAGCCAATTACCAATAATCGCAGCTCATCTTCGAGTGTCGCAAGTGACTCGGCTAAGTCGCCATGTCTTTGGCGTAAATGCACATCATCTGCGCCCATTTCTTCAGCATAACTTTTTGCCGCTTCAAGTAGATGATGACCATGCTCCAAGGCGAGTTTATTACGACGCTCATCAAGTTCGGCAAGTTCTTCAAGTAACGACTCTCGGCTACCTAAGCCAATATTTCCTGTCATATCCGAGTTGACGGGGTAACGCAGCTCATCTAATACGTGAAATAATGTCAATGGTGTTTGCAGCCGCTGAGCAGACCATGTGGCATACTGTGTAACCGCATGCGCCATGCGTGATTCATCAATACAAGCGATAACGTGTTTCATACGACTTACCTTAATTAATGTCCGATCAAGTCTTTGGCATCACTTTGGTTATGTTCTCCAAAGCGATCGACGATAGTCGCGCTGGCTTTGTTCAATCCAATAACGTCGACTTCTGCACCTTCACGTCTAAACTTAATAACTACCCGATCAAGCGCATTGACCGCGGTGATATCCCAAAAGTGCGCCTCGCTAAGGTCGATAACAATCTTATCGACACCTTCTTTAAAATCGAACGCGGCAATAAATTTTTCGGACGAGCTGAAGAAAACTTGCCCTGCGACTTTATAAGTGCGACAGAACGACGCCTCATTTAAACTCGACGTTACAGCCATGTAATGGCCCACTTTATTAGCAAAGAATACTGACGCTAATAGTACGCCAACAAATACGCCTAGCGCCAAGTTGTGAGTCGCAACGACCACGGCAACTGTCGCTAACATAACAATATTGGTAGACAGTGGGTGTTGTTTGAGGTTCCGAATTGAGTCCCAGCTGAAGGTACCAATCGAAACCATAATCATCACTGCAACCAGTGCAGCCATTGGAATTTGTTTTAGCCATTCATCTAAAAATAAGATCAATATCAACAAAAAAGTACCGGCGATAAATGTGGAGAGCCGCGTACGACCACCTGATTTAACATTAATAATTGATTGACCTATCATTGCGCAACCTGCCATACCCCCGAGCAGACCCGAGCCGATATTGGCGATACCTTGACCCTTACACTCGCGGTTGCGATCACTCGATGTATCGGTGAGGTCGTCGACAATGGTTGCAGTCATCAGTGACTCAAGCATACCGACTATCGCCAAACCGAGGGAATAAGGGAAAATAATGGCCAGCGTTTCAAAGTTAAGAGGTACATCGGGCCATAAAAATACTGGCAGTGTATCGGGGAGTTCACCCATGTCGCCGACCGTGCGCACGTCGATGCCAAAGTAAATCGCGATAACCGTCAATGAAAGAATACAAATCAACGGTGACGGCAACATCTTGCCAATAACGGGGATATAGGGGAAACCATAGATGATCGCCAATCCTGCCGCGGTCATAACATAAACATGCCAAGTGACATTAGTAAGCTCGGGTAACTGAGCCATAAAAATCAGAATCGCCAGTGCGTTAACAAACCCTGTAACGACCGACCGAGACACAAAACGCATCAGTTCGCCCAGTTTTAAATAGCCTGCGATTATTTGTAATACACCCGTGAGTAACGTTGCGGCGAGAAGGTATTCTAAACCATGCTCTTTAACCAGTGTCACCATTAACAGGGCCATAGCACCAGTCGCAGCTGAGATCATGCCTGGGCGCCCACCGGTGAACGAGATGATGACAGCGATGGCAAACGACGCATAAAGCCCGATTTTAGGATCAACGCCCGCAATAATTGAGAAAGCAATGGCTTCGGGAATGAGTGCTAAAGCAACAACAAGACCCGATAGTACATCACCGCGCAGGTTTGAAAACCAGTTTGCCTGGATAGACTTCCACATAAAACGTTACCCAATTAAAAATTCAGTGAGATGGAGTGCATCTAGTTTGTATGTCACATGTACGGAGCATGCAGTGTAATTGAATGAACTGACACGGATGTGACACTGTGGTTAAAGTTCAACCACTGAAGCGCGCGGATTCTAGCACAGGGTTTGGGGGTAGGCAAAGTTGATAGCGTGCGCCAATAGGCGCACGCTGAGTTCAAGTGAACTACTTAAAGCCCAAGTTCGGCTTTTCCTTGATTAAATGTGACATCTACTGGAATGCCTGCATTCGATAGTTTATCTAAATCGGACTGTAATTGAGGACTAATGACCCCGAGACGATCAACTAGCTCACTCACGCCTTGGTAGTTACCGTCCCCTTGCAATTGCAAGATCTTCTCCGAGAGACTGGTCATGGCTGCGCGCATTTTCTCCATATTAATGGCGTATTGGCCATCGGCATTTCGAGTAAATGCACCTTCATTAGCAAAATAGTTAAAGCGGATCATGTTAGCTTTGCCATGAGCGCTGGAAGCGCCAAAGCGAACTGAGCGGAATATACTTGCCATGAAGGTTGTATAATAGTCTTGTAGGGTACCTGTAGACAGTTCACCTTTTTCGAACAGCTGGGTGACCATGTATAAGCCCAAGATATCAGCTTTACCTTCTTCGAGTGCTGATGCGTGCTCTTTTAGCGCAGCGCGCACGGTTCCTTTATTATTGATTGTATTTTTAATACCCAGTCCATGAGCTACTTCGTGGAACATAGTGTTAGCGAAGAATGCATCAAAAGTAATGTTTTCGCGTTGTTCCGGCACTATCAGCTGCTCGGCGATAGGGAGCAAAATTTTGTCGAATTTGGCACGCATCGCGTTTTTAAGTTGTAAACGGCGAGTGCCTTTTTCAAGCTGCACGTATTCATCGTTAGGCAGGTTGATAGCAATAGTTTTGCTGCCTGCGTTTGAGTGGCCAGCAAAATAGACCGCATCGTAGGCATTTAATTGTGCGTTAGCACCTGGCATTTCTTGCTTGTACTTATCCTCAACAGGCAAGCCGCGCTGTAACTCAGGTAAAAACTGCGCGTATTTAGCAAGTCGTTCGCTCCACTGTTTATCTTTAATCAGTACATAAGCCTCAAATGCTGTTTTGTAGCCAAACAGCTGATCCTCATAGGTTTCAATAGGGCCGATGACCACATCAATGTCATTGTTTTGCATGTCCATCCAGGCTAAATCGGATGGACGGTACTCGTTACTTAAAAACGCGTCGGCACGTAGGTTCAAGTAGTGAGCAAAGTCCGGATCCTCGGCTAACTCAGCTGCCTGACGAAGCAGTTTAGCCGCTTGCTTGAGCTCGTCTGAGTATGCACTTGCATAGGGTACCACGGTCAGCTGACCCGAGCCGTCTCGACGAATTAGCGTATACTCGCTCGTCTTCTCTTCATTGCTAAAGTCATTAAACTCTTCTTTGCTCATATCAGCAGGATAGAAATTGGCGCCTGGTGGCTTCTCGCTAAACTCACGCAAAAACGGTTTATCACCGTTGAGTCGATCCCACGGGCCGTAATTAATATCAGCGAATGGTTGCGCTGAATCAGGAACCGCATTTATGAATGAACGCTTGTCATGGGCGAAGGCCTGTTGCCAGAAGAGGTCATCCATGATTTTGGCGGCTTCAATCAGTAACCCCAACATTTCTTTTTGATTAGTTGTAAGGTGCGAAATGTCAGACGTTAGTGTGTAGTCCGTATAAATCCCAAAGCGATCTTCAGCACCTTTGACAAGGGTGTAATCAGACGTCTGCTGGGCTGAAGCTGTGGAAGCTTGGTTTGGTTGTGTTTCCTGAGAAGTCGCTTGTTCTGAACAAGCTGATAAAGCAAGAACCAATGGCGCAATGGTGAAAATTTGTTTTAACATAAGTTCAACTTTGTCGGTATAGTAGTAAAATGAGTTAAAACAATTTAATGCGATGCGGACAATATCGCAAGTTAGGTAATGAATAAGGATCTGGAAACGAGTCATGACGGCAACTAACGCACTGTATTTATTGATAGAAGACAGAATTCAACGGGACCAACTAAAGTTACCCGGGTTGCCAGAAACCGCAGAGCGAATCCGTCAAGCGACCAGTAATCCGGATACTAATTTACAAGACTTAGCGGCTATTATTCAGCATGACACTGCATTGAGTGCGCGGTTGATTCGGTTGGCTAATAGCGCCTACCTAAGTGGGCGAGCACGCGCAGAAAGTTTGATGCAGGCACTCACGCGCATTGGTCTACGTCGGATCCGCACGTTAGTGGTAGCGATGGCTGTGGAACAGATCTTTAACCCGAAGAATGACATCGTTAAACAATACGCACAGAAATTTTTAACCGAATCGCGTGACATCGCTGCTGCTTCGGTTATCGTCACTCAACATCTGCACGAACGTGGTTATTGTAACCGCCTACATCAAGACGTGTCGCTATTAGCGGGTATGGTATGCAGAATCGGTGTTGCACCTATTCTAAAAATTGCTGATGAATTCGATGATAGTTTTGCCAATCCATCGTTTATGAACCAAACCATTACACACTTTGATCGCAGCTTGGGCGTCAGCGTTTTAGAGCACTGGCGCTTCGCCCCCAATCTTATCAAGGTGCCTTATTTTTATAACCGTGGGCGGTTTGAGGATCTTAACGACCCCTTAGTGGTGAACTACTGCGATATCGTGCATATCGCCAGTTTATTAACGGGGCACTCTAGACCCATTGATGGGGCGATGACGCTAGCCGAATACCAACAACGAGAGATTATTCCCGTAAACGATTTCTGGGACGACGAATCGACCCAGAACCGTTATCAAGCTTTACGCACTTCACTCAGTTGAAATACTGAATAAATCGTCAAGTAAAGCACCGAGTTCAGCAGACACGAGGGCTAGGTCGCTATCGAGTTTTTGTTCCGGCGAGGCGTCATTCCAGTCATCTTGATCGTCTAGTAACTGATCCGTTGCTTTTATGCGTTTCAACGCCCAATCGGCCTCGATGACACACTCGATGTGTTCGTTCCAAACGAGACCTAATTTAACTACCTGTTTGCCGGCAGCTGCATGAGCCTGAACATCTTCGCGCGTGAGATCTTCTTGTTTGCAACGGATGATACCGCCATCTGCTTGTGGCGAGCGCAGTTCAAGCTCATCGCCTAAATCGAATCGACTGGGTAATGCTTGTGTGGTGAGCCACTCGGTGAGTAGCACTTCTGCCGACTCCGCAAGAGCAATCGGTTTGACGGGTAAAGAGCCTACGCTCGCACGTAATAAGCCGAGCAAATCTTCTGCTTTATTAGCACTTGATTCATCAACAATGACGAGTTGACGTTTTAAATCAATGTAAGCCCATGTTTTACGAAACTTACTAAATGCTTGGGGTAGCAGTTGATGGGTAATATCTTCTTTAAGATTTTTCTTTTCTTTACCATTAACGGGACGGCCCTCGGTGTCTTGAATCGCTTGTACTTTTTGCTCAAGTTCAGCATTGACTACCGCAGCCGGTAACACCTTTTCTTCGCGTTGAGCGCAGACTAAATAGCTTTGCTCAACCGCATGATGAAGTACTTCACTTTGTGCACCAAAAACGGACGTCCAACCAAAGCTGGTCATATCCTGCCGGCTACACGGCTTAAATAGCTGTGCTTGAAGGTGAGACTCAAAGTTTTCGGGTAATTGAAATGACTCGCCAAAGCGATACACGCGGGCGTTTTTAAACCACATAATTAAGCGCCTTTATCTTAAGATAATGATTGGGAAGGAGAACCGATACGTTAAACCTTGACCCGGCTCACTAGAAGCGGTGATTTCGCCGTCCAATGTTTGTGTGACTAGGTTGCGAACGATATGCGTGCCTAAGCCACTACCGCCTTGGTTTAGCTTGGTTGTGAAGAATGGGTCGAACAGTTTCTCTAGCTGCTCTTCATTCATACCGTGACCGTTATCGGAGTATACCACATGGAGTCTGTCGGTCTGATTAGCATCGGTTTCAGTACGGATTTCAATATGCATTTCACCTTCACTGATGCCCTCGAATCCGTGCAGTATGGAATTCATAATCAGGTTAGTAAAAATTTGCGACAACGCACCGGCTGTACAGCGAACATATAAGTCGTCAGGACAATCAATGCGCACATGGTGATTTTGTTTTTTGAGTTGCGGTTGCAATGACTGAACCAGATCGCCTACGTAACGTTTTAAATCAATGTCGCGAATAGCATCTGATGTTTGATCAACTGCCACTTGCTTAAAGCTACTGATAAGCTCTGATGCTCTATTAAGGTTATTCTCAAGTAGTTGAATGCTTTCACGACTTTCTTCTATATATTTGCCCAGTTGTGCTTGCGTTAATGTTTTGTCGTTTAGCATGCGATCAAGGTTTTCGAGTTTCTCTTTTAAAAACGAGTTAGCCGTTACGCTAATACCGATGGGTGTGTTTACGTCGTGTGTAATACCCGCGACAAGACCACCTAAAGAAGCCATTTTCTCGGATTCAATAAGTTGTTGTTGAGTATTTTTAAGATGATCGAGTGACGACTGAAGCCGATCGTTCGATTCGCGCAAATTAGTTTCCATCGCACGGCGTTGACTGATTTCTCGTTCCAGTTTTTCTTGCCGAATTTCCAATTCATTTTTGCGCTGCTCGAGGTCAAGCATCACCTGACTTAAACGCGAGGTTTTCCGAGCAACTTCCTGTTCGAGGATAGCATTTTGTTCATCTAATTGGCGGTTGGCTAACTTAAGTTTATGCTGTGTCCGCTCTAGATCTTCTTGATAGTCTTCAATGTTATCGATGAGTTGATTGTATGCTTGCTCAATCAGTACCAACTCATTGTGATGTCGTTCATCGAGTTTGATGCGTGACGCGTCTAAATTATCCAACCGAAAACTATTAATTTGTCGAGTGAGATCGTTTAAGGGTTGGTTAAGCATGCGTTGGAACGCGATGGTAAAAAGGATAAGTAAGAACGCACTTTTTATAATCGCATTACCGACAATAAATGCGAGGCTGATCTTGATGCGGTCGATGGCAATATCGCGGGTGGTAAAGAGTGATACATCGCCCACCCGAGTTGAGTGGCCAGAAAACTCAAAAATCAGCGCATTGTAGAAACCAAAGGTGCCGTTTTCCTCGGGAACGACATAACCTTCGGAAGCGCGTTCAGGTAAATTATCCACGGGTAAGGTTTCACCAATTTGAATAACAGGCTTACCACTTTCGTCTCTTATTAACACACCCGCAATTGCCGGAATGCTGATTAGACCGTCAGCGATGGTCTCAATTTGGGGGGTATTGAACTCCCACAAGGAACGCGTCAGTGAACCATTAAAGGTACTTTGTTGGTTTTGCAGTTCGGCGACTAACACACGTTTAGTGTCAAAATATTCTGCACCAATTTGTACCGCTGTGACTGTAAGCGTTAGTAAAAAATAGACAGACAGAACGCGGGTGAGAAGCGAATAAGATATGCTTTTGTAAGCCATAATAAGTTATAATTTAAGTGCCGCTTACCTAGTTTAAAGACTCTCTTTAAACTAATCGATTAGGCTTACAGACGCAATCTTTATCGTTGTCACAAAGTTGACATATTTACGTCATTAAGCTGTCACGAAAAATCACTAAAGTTGTCGCATCTTTCATCTGGGTGTTTA
>MDTG01196732.1_pt1 | contig 18002 bp, 15 predicted proteins | sample 811421 | NCBI WGS metagenome assembly MDTG01 (sample SAMN05326645, study PRJNA326480) | marine metagenome | isolation source: seawater | place: Pacific Ocean: South East | collected 2011 | reverse complement strand
TGGGTTCGCCTCGGCTGGTCGCCTCAGCCAATCGGATGTTGCGGCGAATGGGTGGTTCAACGACCACGTCGCCCAAATGCTCGCGGAGCAAGCTTGCTACCTGCTGATTCAGCAAGGTTGGAGCGTGCATCGTCATCAGCACACCATCCACCCCAAGCCCGGGATTCAACCGGCGCCGGACCTGTTCAACCGTGGACAAGAGCATGGCCAAGCCTTCGAGCGCGAAATACTCGGTTTGCACAGGCACCAACACACCGTCTGCAGCACAAAGCGCATTGATGGCCAGCACACCGAGGTTTGGAGGCGTGTCGATGAGCACCAAGTCGTAATGCGGCAGCAGGGGAGCAATACCTTCCGCCAAGCGTGATTCACGTCCAAGGTCCGACAAAATCGCATCCTCAACGGACACCAGCCGGCGGTCACCGACCACCACGTGAAGGGTGGGAATCCGTGTGGCGTAGCGGCACTCTGCAGCCCGTTCTGGCGTCAAGAGAAGGTCGCGTGTCGTCAGTTCAACCCTTGATTTGTCGATGCCTAAACCTGTGGCGCAGTTGCCTTGGGCATCCAAATCCACCACGAGCACGCGTTGACCCGAGGCGGCCAAGCTCGCGGCGAGGTTGATCACCGTCGTGGTTTTTCCAACACCGCCTTTCTGGTTGGTGACCGCGACCACCCGGGCAAGCCCCTCGGTCGAGGGTTGCATCGGAGGGAGCGCGAGCGGTGCTCTGATTTTGGCCGACCCAACCTCATCGGTCGAGCGTGCTGCAAGCGTCGCATCGGGGAGTTCCTCGAACTCGGCCTCGCCGACGGTCACCTGCCGAGTGCGTTCTCCCATCGGAGCGTCATGCATGCTGCAGAGGCTTTGGAGGTGACGGCCCTGACAGGACTTCGGCCACGGTTCGGGGGCGAAGCGTTTCACGCCGGCCGCTCAACGAGGGAGGTGGCCAGGACCCTCCCGCTGGTTGCGTCCACCGCAACGCTGAGCGTTGAGTCCCATCCCTGGGATTCCCACGTTCGAACATAATCGTAGGTGGTAGCACCTGCTTCACCGTCAACCAATTCGCTGATCAGGCCCGTCAATCCGTCATCGGGGACCGCAATCAGCACCCCGCGCCGTAGCCCATCGTTGTGGCCACCGTTGGCGTCAAACAGCCCTTTGCTTCCCACGAATTCCGGGAACCGTCCTTCCGCAAGCAGCATGTCTTCCACCTCGCTCATCGACAACACGGCAGGTGCCGACTCGCGGTTCCAGACGATGCCAAGGTCCTGAGATTCCTTGCTGTCGAATGAACACGTGCCGTTTTCACCGGCTCCGACGTCCAGCCGCACCCAGCCGTGCGCATCGTCGGTGCCGACCCATGAGAGGTTCCACGCGTCCACGTCACCTCCGGAATCACCCACTGCACGCCAAATGTATCCCTCGTCATCCAAAGCGGCATTGGCACCGGATGCCGACGAGCCTATCGATCGTAGGCAGGCAACGGCGTCTTCCAAGGTGGTCGTTGCGGCCGGAGCGCCGTCGGGAACGTGGCTGGCGTTACGCGTCCACGTCACCAGCGATTCGTCCGGCGCGCCAAGTTCACTTGGGCTTGGACGACCGACGTATGTCGTGCCGAGGTCCAAACGGTCGTCTCCTCTCGACAGGGAAGTACGCTCGAAGGTGTGGGTCAATCGAAATTCGCCGTCGGGGAGGACCGCGTCTCCAAGCTGTTTCGAGAGGGTTGAGCAGTCTTGCTGACCTGCGTTATCGGACGACAAACGGACGTCGACCGTCTGTCGGCTAGCCCAAGGATTGTCCGCCTCCACCCACATCGAAAGCGTCGCGCTCCCAAGGCAATAGGTGGTCAAATCCGGTTGAGTCGCGACGATGCGCCACATGCGCTTACCGGCGAAGTCCTCCGCGCCAATCACCGACCAATCCCATCCAAGGCCCGTGCCTGTTGCGCCTTTTTCGATGGGAACGGAGCCGACCAAGGATTGCAACTCCACAGGCTGGGTGAGCATAGCGATGCCCGGTGCAAAGACTTCGAACGAACCGAGCAACCCTCCGACACCGTAGGTGGTCGTCGAACCGCGGACCACGCCTTCGAGGTCAACCTCCCAATTCGCGTTTGAGCGGAGGTTGACTCGGTCCCCAATCTCGGTCCATGAGGTCAGCGTGAGTTCGGCGGCACCAGAAGCGGAGGCAGAGCTGCTGGAACATTCGCTGGACCCTGGCACGATGGAGCGCAAATGCCGCTTAACGACCAGCTCATCGAGGTCGTAGGTGGCCTCCTGCTGCACGGCCAACCATTCGGCTCCGTGGGCTCCACGCACGCTGACGGTGCCGAGGAGACGATCGTCTGAACCCTGCGAAGGAATGTCGAGCAAGGTGCCTTGGTGCACCGCGACGTCTCCCTTGCCGGAAAAGGACAACTCGAGGCGGCAAATGTCGTCCTCTATGTCCAGTTGTTCAATGACGGGTTCAACGAAACCTTCGGTGGCGGTCAGCTCTCCGCCTACGAGCACGAAACCCATCCGATCGCCGTAACGCAGGGCATCCACGGTGACCGGTTGGAGTTGTTGACCGACCCAATAGTACCCGCCTGCGCCAAGCAGCAAGAGAACCAAAACCACGGCCGCGGCCTTGGGGGTCTTGACCAAGTCCAGAAGGGTGGCTGGACCCGATGTCTTGGCGCCCGGGAGGGGAACGACTGGAGGGGCTTCGAATGGAACATCCGGCACTTCGTCAACCGGGATGGCGTCAAGCACCTCAGCTTCCAAGACCTCCTCTTCAGGCCCGGTGGGAAGGGGGACGGCAACCTCCACCGGAGCAGGTTCGGCCTCGATGGACACGGATTCTGGTTCCGGTTCCAGTTCGAGCGAGATGACTTCTTCAGCGACCGCCTCAACCTGCTTGGCATCTGGAAGGCCGACACTGGCACGGTCGAGACCTGCCTCGAGCAGGCGCTCCACCAAATCCGCCTTGCGTCCACTTGTGGGCAGGTCATGAAGCACGCACAGCGCCTTGAGTTTGGCGACCGTCAGGCGTGATGCATCCGTCAACGCTCACCGCCCTCCGTAAGTCATCTCGCAGTTGACCGTTTTCAAGCCTGAGGGTTGATGGACCCCAAAGCAACGTCATCCGGCCCCTTCTTGCCTCGACGGCGCAACAGCCAGCGTCCGCTCAGCACCAAGCCCGCCACGACCAGCACCATGGCGAGCACAGGGAGAAGCAACGCCAACAGCGTGCACACCAGGCAAGCCCCAGCCTCAAACGTGGACACAAGGGGGTTGCCCAATCCGCCTGTGGAGGCCGTCGAAAGCGCGCGAACACCGACGGTGCTTACCTGCACGGTCCCACTGGTGGTGCCCCCGACGATGATGCTCATGGACCAGCGCAACACTGGATCGAGTTCACCCAACGAGGACGACATCAGCACCATTCCACCCAATACCGCGGCGGGCGAAGCGATGGTGTCCAGCAGGTTGTCGAGCCACGGGATGTAGTAGGCAAGGAGTTCGCAAATCACGGCCGCACCAAGGACCGTCAGACCCACGTCGGAGGCCATCCACGCCTGCATGTCTGAGCCCGCGAAAGCGGAAGGGTTGAGGTCAAACCGCGTGGCAAGACCGTACAAGAACGGCGGTATGAACACCCGGAAACCGCTGGCTGCTGCCAGTCCAATGCCGAGGGCAAGCGCGACGTATAGGTCGACGCCACTCATGCGTCACGCCTCATGTGGCACGAAACCCGCACCGTCAGGATTGGGAACGTAGATGGTCTGGTCGAAGTCACCGTCGGGCATGCGTCGGTGCACGTACCCGTTGCCAGCATCAAGCCAAGTGGTGCCGTCCTCGTCTTCCTGAAGCACAGCGGGCTCCGCGTCGGCTGCAGGAGCATCGGTTTCCTTCGGTGGACCGCTTGGACCGGCAGCGGGCGGCCCACTAGGACCCGCGGCTGGAGGACCTGAAGGGCCAGCGGCTGCGAGCACCGTTGATTCAACGGACGTCTCCTTGGGCTGCTTCATGGCTCGAACTTCGTTGCCGTGCCGCTGGGCGCCAACAAAAGACAAGGCGGCCAGGACGATGGCCGTCAAACCAAACAGACCCGCAATGGCTTGGTTTGGCCACACGCGGCCGTCGATTTCGATGGTTCCTGCTCCGGCCTGATCTGCGTTCTTGCCGTTGATGTCGAGGAATTTCACGATGAGACAGTATTGACCAGGGTCGATGCGAAAGCGGAATTCTTCCACCGAACCGGCCGTCACGCGACCCAACGACGATGCAAATCCGTGGTCGGAACTCGCGTTTCTTGCCTCAGCTTGACCGTCCGAGAGAGCAGCATTGTCGGTGCAGTCAGGCGTCTGGATCATGAACACCACCAATTCTGAATGCGTGGGCGGCGGCTGATCGACGGCAATGTCCACGCGAACTGGCACGTCGGTGATGTCGTCCCCAGGAATCGGCATGCCCCAAATCAAACCCACGTCCTTGGTGGCCTGAGCGCCTCCAATCGAGGTCTGATAGTCCGCGGAAAACGGCATCGGAAAGAGCGCGAATCCGAACAAGATCACAGCGATACCAAGGAACATGAAGACGTTCCAGCGTGAACGCTTGAGGGCTTCCTCACGCTGTTCAAGGGTCATTTCCTCCAACATGTTGTCCCGGTCTTCGTCCACCAAGGCCTCGGTGGGGACTGGCTCCACCTCCTCGGATGCGTCCGCATGCTCAACATCGTCCATGCGGTGGCGCTGGTTCACCGACCACTTGAAAGCCTCGGCCGAAGATGTTGTTCCGTGAACGATGGGGTGAAAAAGGAGGGGGCGCCGCTCCGCCGCATGGACCTCCGCCTTGCTGTGCTGTCAAGGGGCCCCAGGCTCTACAGCACCCGCCGTTTGGTGGAGGAGGCGCGAGAGCGGAGTCTCGATGTGGCGATCATTGACCCGCTGACGTGCTCGATGTTTGTGGACGAGGGCCGCGTCGAAGTGCTCGTGAACGGGGAACCCTTCGAGCACGAAGCGGTCATCCCTCGCATCGGACATTCCATCACTGGACACGGCACGGCGTTGCTGCGCCATCTGGACCAACTCGGCGTGTGGTCCTCAAACAGCGCCGCTGGCATTCTGCAGAGCAGGGACAAACTGCGTGCAAGCCAAATCTTGGCCCGAAACCGCATTCCGATTCCTCGCACCATGAACGTCAGGGACGTACGCGACGTGGAGCATGCCATCGAAGCGGTCGGTGGTCTGCCCGTGGTGGTCAAGGTCACCAAAGGCACGCAAGGGCAAGGTGTCTTCCTCCGCCATACGGCCTACGAAGCAAAGAGCCTCGTGCAGGGCCTTTTGCACGCCCGTAGAGATGTGCTGATTCAGGAATACGTCGCGGAAAGCCACGGGCGTGACGTCCGCGTCATCGTCGTCGGTGACGAAGTTGTGGCCGCCATGCGGCGACGTGCGCGGGGCCGCGAATTCAGATCAAATTTCCACCTCAACGGCACCGTCGAATCGCTCGATTTACCGGATGAATTTGCCGACGTGGCCCGGCGCGCAGCGCGCGTGCTCGGGCTGAACGTCGCAGGCGTTGATCTGTTGGAAGGAAACGACGGGCCGATGGTGCTCGAGGTGAACTCAAGCCCCGGTTTGCAAGGCATCGAGATGGCCAGCGGTGTCAACGTGGCCGGCGCCATCGTGGACCACGCCGTGCGAGAGGCCGGATTTGGTGACGTGGAAATCGACGGATTGCTCCGCATGTTGCCCGATGAAGGCGTGGTGACGTTGCAAGTTCGTCGTCATCCTGGTCTGATCGGTCGAAGCATAGAGGACGTGTTTCACGGTGAGATCGAGACCTTCGCCATCGCACGCAATTCCCACATGATGTGGAATCCGAAACCTGACACACGCCTGCGGTTCGACGATCTCGTGCTCTGCACCGGTCCGCGCACCAGCTTGCGCAGCAGCGTGCGAGCAGCCGTCGAGCGCTGTTCAGACGCCTCGAACGAGAACACGCTTGACCCGGGCCCGGACGAAGCGGCCGTCTGAGGCCGAACGTTCAAGGCCAACCCACCTCATGGCCCAACGCCTTCGGGCACGGGATGCACGCCGCCTCGGCGGCAGGCGGTGACGCCAAATGGACGCGGGACCTTCACGAGAACGACGGGCGCTTCGACCCAGTCAGCGTCGTTTGAATGAGGGGCTGCACGTCGATTTACCGCCCCGTCTTCAGCACCTTGCTCGCTTACCATGGCTTGAATGCTACCTGCAGCAACTGCGTACTGAAGGGAAGTCGGAGAACACCCAGAAAACCTACCTCACGTCCATCCGGCCCCTGTTGGACACCACGCTTCCTGGAGAGACAGCGACGGATGACGTGGATGTGCTCTGCGTTTCTGATGTCGCAGAACGCGTTGAACCCCTGAACGGGCGTGTGGACCGCTGGGTGCACAGCCTGTCCGACCTGAAGCCCTCGTCGTTCAACACGAAGCTGGCGGCTGCCCGACACCTCCTCAATTGGCTCGGCCACCGATGGCCGGAGCATTTGGTGCGCGCCCGAGCCGGCCGTCGTTTGCCACGGACCCTCACACGACGGGAACTGAGTAATGTGTTGGAAGCCGCACGATGGCACGAAGACCCCCTCGCTCGCGTCGTGGTCACCATGATGCTCGACACGGGATTGCGTGTCAGCGAGATCTGTGACTTGGACTTGGACGCGGTGGACGTTGACGATCAATCGGCCATGGTGCGATCCGGCAAAGGCGACAAGGACCGTTTGGTGTTGTTCACAGAGCGCACTTTGGAGGAGCTTGAACTGTGGCTTGAGCAACGTGCGTTGCGGACGGAAGAGACCTCCGGCCCGGTCTTGGTCAACCGACGCGGTGCACGATTGACCCCGAGGGGCGTTCAACGTCTGATGGAAGATTTGTCGGTGGCCTCCGGTTTGCCCCGTGGACGGCTCACGCCCCACGTCCTGCGCCACAATTTCGCGACGGGGTTGTTGGAGCGTGGCGCAGATTTGGTCAGCATCCAGCGGTTGTTGGGTCACGCCAGCATCGCCACCACCCGTGTATACCTCGAAATCGGCGATCAAACCCTCCGAGAGGTCTATCACCGGGCTCAAGCGGCTCGATCGAGCATGCCGACTGGCGTCGACGAGAAAGCGCTGGAGGACGTCACACCCTCCACGAGTGTGGTCGGTGTGGAGCAGCCGTGATCAAGTTCCATTCCTGCGTTTTCGTTTTTTGACCCGCTCGGGTCCAACCCACGACCTCGAGGGAGAGACGTCCTGGCCGGCATGGTTGGGCAAAGGGCAAAATTTGCCGGCCCTGCACCGGGAACAATTCTCCTTCGGTGGAAGTTCCACGGTTTTACGGAGACGACCGTACTTCCGTCGGGGCATGGCCGTATTGTGGCCATATGGGTGCTAAGTGCTTGCGTCACTTCCTCCTCGACTTGAGGATGTCCTGAAGGGAGGGAGTCTTCAGCGTCTTTCCTTTGCGCCCCTCCTCTTTGGCGGAGAGAACCTTCCGATCGGTACGTCCGGCGGTCTTGACGACCTTCTGTACGGACTGCTTCACGGCGGCTTTGGCTGCGGCCTTGGTGGCCTTCTTTGCGGTCTTTGCCGCTGTGGAGGAGGCTTTCTTGCTCACCTTCTTGGCGGCTTCTTTCGCCTTGGTACCGGCCTCTTGTGCCACCCCTTTGAGGATTCGAGCCGCTGTTGGTGCACCGATGCCCGCAGCGGCCAAGCCGTCCCGGCCGGCCTTGCGGATTTTGGCCACGGTGTTCAGGCCTGCGTCCTTGAGTTTCTTCGCTGTTGCCGCACCCACGCCGGGCAGGTCCGTCAGGTCCTTCCCGCTGCCCTTTCCTGCCATGTCAAGTTCACCGTTCGAGGCATGAACTCAGACGTTGAAGAACTTGTCTGATGAAACGATTCACCGGTGGACCCTTGTACCGAACGACCTGTGGCCGTCCCGTATGCCGAACTCACTGCGCGTGGCCGCCCAAGTGGTCCGAGCAGGACCGCACCATTCGGTGGACGCCGAAGGTCGGCTTCGCCCACGCCGTGGGGGAAAAGAGCCAGGCGTGGTGTACCTCGGTGACGTGGCGACAGCGTTGATTCACGGCCTGCAGGAAGCAGCCACATTGACGATGACCCGCCCGCCAAAATTCGACGAACAGCGGTGGGAACTCGAGGTCAAGACCGGCGACATGACCGTCCGCATTCAATCACGTCCATATTGGGGCTTTGGCCTGCTCACCAAGGGCTACCTGAACGTCATTGAATTCAGTGGCTCAGAAGCGCTTCAAAACCGTGCTATGTTCGATTTGGCAGCCGCGCTCGGACGGGTGCCATGGGAGTTTGCATGGCCAGCGGCAGCGGACCGAATCCTTCGCGGGCTCGACCACACCCGCTCCAGCCACGCCAAGGCGTGGAAAGAGGCCGTTCAGCGTGGCCGTGACGGCCTTCGAGACGACATTCGCGCCATGGAAGACCGCAGAGAAACGGTGGCAAAACGGCTCCATGAATGGTTGGACGGTGTGGATGACGAGTCCACGTCCACGCTTCGCCAGCACCGCCTCATGGAAGCAGATGAGGACATTGATCAGGCGCGAAAGGCGCTGAACGAAGACCATGCTCCCGGTGTTGAGCGAGCACTGGCTCGAGCTGAATCCGCGCTGATCGAGGTGGATCCCTTGGACGACAGCCCCCTAGCTCACGACCACGAAGCGGCGATTTCGGTCATCGGCACAGATGACGACCTCGACGTGGTGGACCTGACGTAAGCCGCGTCGCGTTCATAAGGAGAAGGCGATTCGGAGGCTTGAGCACCATGGCGAAGAAGAACGACGGCGGTGGCATTCAGCAAGCCGCAGGTCTGATCCGGTACTTCGATGAAGAATCCGAGCACGCCTGGCGCATCACCAAGTTGCAAGTGTACACTGCATGCATCATCTTGGCCGGTTTCTTTTACATGGTCAACATGGGCGTCGTCCAGGCCATTTGGCGCGCCATTGCCTGATCAGAGGTTCTGAATCAGCACCACACGGCCGTCCACCTCGGCCATTTTTCGAGCAACGTCGAGAGCGGTGATCATATCTGTGCATCCACCAAGACTCAGCGGTGCACCGTTTTCGTGCACCACGATGCGGTGGCGTGCAGCCGCAAGCGCGCTTGGATCTGCACGCTCAAACATCCAAGAGTCGCCCTCGATGCGGATGAGTGCTTCGATCGGCGTTGCGGGTCCCATCGCCTTCCCGTGTTCCTGAGTGCGAGCGATCAGCGGAGCAAAATCGCGCACTGGCCATCGCTTTGCCGTGGCCCTGACGTTCAATTTCCGGTTGTTTTCAACGCCACAGCGAAACGCTCGACCCATGCAAATCCCATCCGGATCGTCCGAGGACGTCCCGGCCCTTCCTGCCCCTTCCAGTCATAAGCGACTCGGTGGACATGAAAGCTTCAGGCACGGTTTTCCTGACCTACAGGCCACCACCGGAGGAGTGCCCAAGCCGTCCATGCCCCCATGCACATCGAAGCCGCGACCAAGGGAACCGCCGGTAGGACGACAAGCAGGAGCAGAGGTGCCACGCTCCACGCTCTGCGGCCCATGGTCCACGTGGCTTGGGCTTGTGCATCCAAGCCAAGACGGAGCGACAGCAGGGCGATGACCGCAGCCGCGCCCACCACGGTGACCGCGCGCAGGACGACGCCGATGATCGCCCACGCCTCAAATCCACCATACACTGACAGCAGGAAGAACATCAAAACAGCGCTAAACACCATGCTCAGGATTAACCACAGCGCGAGGCCATGCGGAGCGGCCATCGAAGGACGAGGGAAGGCACGCGGAGCCAAGGCGAGAGCCGCGGACGCTGCCAATAATCCAGGCCCACGTGCAGCTTGCACCCCGGAATCGGCCTCCACCATCGGCATGAACAAAACGAGGGCGACCAAGGATGCCGCCCATGCTGCGATCATGGTCACCTGAGAACGCCAATTCATCCATACGGCGCCCAACACCACCACCAGCAAGCAAAGGAAAGCGTCCCAACCGCTTGCAGCAACCGTGGGGCTTCCCGGCGCGGAGGTAATCTGTTCAACGCCGCCCTCGAGGCCGAGCATGGCGATAAGCGCCAAAGGCAAGACGACTTCAGCGCGCTGCCATGAAGCGTCCCCATGTCGGTCAAGCGCGGCTATCCAAAGTGGGACGGCCATCCCGACCAGCACAAGACCGTCACCGGACACCACTGCGGCCAGCTGCTCGAAAAGGGACGCTTCCGCGTCCAATCTGGAGGCGAAATGTGGCCATGACGCGGGGTTGAAAGCCGCGATGAGGCGGGAACACATGGCCCACGTCCAGCCGGCGACAGGTAGCCAGCGCCGAAGGTTGTCCAGCCTTTCGTTGGGCAAAGGCCGAGGCCACGCCCACGTCAGAAGACCAAGCACGAGCATCATGAGGGCCATTTGTGGTGTGCCCTCCATGCCCAGCACGGTGCGGGTGCGCCCCTTCAATCAGCCGCCGGAAGGGAAGGCTTGAACCCGAATGCACGAAGGCAGAACCGGTTGCGATGGTCTGGAGGGAGGCGACCTCGCGTGAAGATTTGGCCGCCACTCCTCTGGCTCGCCTCGCGGCCTCCCTTGGGGCTGACGTCGACGCGTGGTTGGACGTGGTCGAGCACCCGCTCCCGGAGACCCTCCGCATCACACCCAACCGCAAAGATGCGGCCTGGACCGTCGAACAAATCGAGGCGATCGGAGGCGAAAAAATGCCGTGGATCACCCACCATGAGGCCTTCACCATGCCCTTCCCGCGTGGTCATGCCGAAGGTGAGGCTCGGGAGCTGTTGTCCCATCTGCATCAATCGGGCCGAATCACGCGACAAGAGGCCGCGTCCATGCTCCCTGTCGAAGTGTTGCCCATGGATGGCGTGGACGTTGTGGTTGATCTCTGCGCAGCCCCCGGTTCAAAGACCACACAGGTGGCTGAACGGTATCCGATGACCACGGTTATCGCCAACGAACCGGTCTCCGGGCGGGTGAACACCCTCGTTTCGAACCGTGGACGCGTTTCACTTGCCAACGTGCTTGTTGTCCAGCATGACGGCCGGCATTTCCCACGAACTCCCTCTCCCGGTGTTGACGCGGTCATCGCGGACCTTCCTTGCACAGGGTCAGCGACCATGAGGAAGAACCGCGAAGTGTGGTGGTCGTGGAAGCCTTCGTCTGGCCGGGACATGCACCGCCTGCAAGTGGACATCGCGCGTCGCGCGGCCAGTTTGGTGCGACCCGGTGGGCACGTGGTCGTCTCCACGTGTTCCCTCGACCCTGTCGAAAACGAAGCGGTCGTCGCGGAAACGCTCCGCCAATGCTCATGGATGGAGACCGTGCCGATTCCAGCCGAACAGCTTCGAGGCCTGCATCTGCGGAAAGGTTTGACCACATGGACCCTGTTGAACGACGACGGCACCAAAATGGCACACGAGAAGGCACAACCCCATCATGCCCCTCCGGTGGAAGCCGAGCTTCAAGCCGCACTTCGGCTGACGCGGCGCCTTCACCCCGAGGACAACGACACCGGAGGCTTCTATGTGGCCTTGCTTCGTCACCGACCGGAAGCAACCCCCGAAGGGGTGGCCAAAACCCTCGTGCCAAAGCGGTCGGGGCTGACCCCCTACGTGCGTGATTTGCCCGGACCGAGCCGCCATGATGTGCATGCCGTGAAGGCCGAAGTGTCCAATCCACTGTCCACCAAGCATCGCCTGAGCGACACCTTGGCATGGTGGCGGCGCGGAAAGCGCCTTGCGGTGTCCCCGGTCAGCATGCGCGACCGGTTGTGGGCGCCTGAGACATCAGACGGCCGAGGCGGAAGGTTCCCTGGAGGTTCCTTCCATCCGTTGAAAGCCATTCATGTGGGGCTGCCCACCTTTGCAGAAAACCGTGGCATGTGGCGGGTGCGTCAAGAAGGGCTACCGGTCATCGAACACCACGGCAGTCCGGCTGGAGTGGAGGTCGACTTGCCCGTGGTTGAACGCCTGTTGTCTGGAGATGCCCTCGAGCTTGATGAGGTGCCTGACGACGTGGAGCGTGGATCCACCCTGTTCCTCGTGGAACATCCAAGTGGACCAACCGTCGTCCCGGTGTGGGTTCAGGCCAAAGTGACCCTGATGCTTGACGACGTGGAGCGACGCATGTTGGCCCTTCGGCTGTTTGATTGGCCCCTAACGGAGGAAGAGGAGTGAAACGCTTTTCCTTCCTGTTTACGGCAATTTTGGCCGGAGTCCTCCTCGCCCCGCTCGCAGCCGCCATCGAGGTTCCACTGGTGGAGAATCTGGACGCTCCGGTCGTCGAATGGTTCCACGGCGAGGGTGATGACGGTGCCTTGGCGGCCTTGGAAGAGCGCGCATCAGCAGGCGAGATACGTTTGCTTCACTGGCGCTTGGATGCGGACCTGACAGGTTCAGATTTCCCGAGCGACGACGCCCATTTGCGGGCCGATGCTCTCGGCATCGCCAGCGGGCCGGCCGTTGCCGTGAACGGACAGGTCCTACCCGATGTTAGAGACGCCACCCTCGAAGCGGCCTTGAGCGAAGCGAGCCTTCGTCGCATCATCGCGTTTGATGGAACCCTGAGCATGGTAGAAGCAGAGGGCGAAGCGGCGGTCTTGATTCGGGGAACCGTCGAACCGTTGGAGAACCTTAGCGAGCATGTCATTGTCTTGGTAACGTTGACCGAAGACGGAGCCGTGGATGCCTACGGCCGCTCCGCAGCACATATGGTGCGCGACATGCGCCCTGAGGTGGCCTTTGCACGCGAGGTGGGGAACAGTTCAGAGATCCTGTGGACGATGACGCCGGACCATCTTGAGGCAGCTGGCGTGGATTTGTCCACCCAGTCCATGGGCTACCACCTCAGCCTCATCGTCGTCGAGCATGGTGTTGTGCTTCAATCGCACACGCAAGAGCTGCCAAATCCAACCTCCACGATGGACCGAAGCACCGCGCTGACCGTGCTCCCTCTGATGGGTGTGGTGTTGGTGGTGCTCGGGCTGGTCCTGCGAGGTGAGATGAAGACCGATGAGGCCCTTCCCTCCATCGGCGCTGTACCGTGGACCGGGGAGGGGAAGGTCCGCGTGATTGTTCAAGCTGGCACCGCGCCGTGCACCGTGACCGGTGTGGAAGCCGAGCTGCCATGGAAGGTAGCCGGACGCAGCATGCACCGTGAGGTCGAGGCCGGTCAGGTGGAGGTCATCGAAGTTCGGCCCAGCCGCGGCAAGGAGGAGCCTCTGCGCCTTCGCTTGTCCATCGAAGTGGAAGAGCAGGGCGGCTGGGTGCAGACCTTGGACGTTGAACGCGAAGATGTGGCGTCGAAGCGTTCATGACGTCCCGCATCCAAGCGGGACCGATGCACGACCTCGACGCGACGGACAGGGCCATCCTCGGAGCCCTCCTCGAGGACGCACGGTACAGCCAGCGCGAGATTGCGAAGCAGGTTGGCGTCGCTCAAGGCACGGTCACCAATCGGCTCCGTCGCCTCGAAGAAGCGGGCATCATCGTTGGCCATCAGGTTCGGCTCGATGCAGAACGGTTGGGTTGGGAGATGACGGTCATCGCAGGATTGCGCATCGCCAAGGGGAAGATGATGGACGTGCAGCGGACCATCGCCAAGGACCCACGGGTCTTCGCCGTGTACGACGTCACCGGCGATTACGATTCCATGGTGCTGGCTCGCGTAAAGAACCGAGCGGACCTTGACGATCTCACCAAAACCGTGCTGACCAGCGACCACGTCACGCGTTCCTACACCCACGTGGTGCTGAACACCGTCAAGGAAGAAGGCGTGGCGCTACCGCCCGTCCAGTCCGAGAACGTCGATCAATCCTGAAAGGCCCTCGACGGTCCTCGTTTCAGGTTTCAAACACCGCATGAGGACGCGCCTGACTTCCTCGTCCACCTTCACATCGAATGCTTCGAGGCGACGGCGAAAGGTGGTCTGGAGCCGCCCTCCTGTCCGGTCCCAGTCCATCAACAGGTGCAAGGCAGGACCACCGTCAGCGCCACGGGTCCCATATGACTCCACCAGATGAGCGATGCGACGGGCAACGTCCCACCCCCGGTTGACGACTTCGATCGGTCCGGTCAAGCCCAAAGCCCGCAACGCCGTCACGTCCCTCGGGCCCTCCACCAAGATTGGGCGACCTGTGCTCCCTTGGTCCTCGCGAAGACTCAGCAAAGCCTCCCGCGCTTCCTCGTGGCGAGGATGAAGCGGGACCCTCGGGCTTCTCATGCATCCTCCGGGCAAAATGCATGCTCATCAATCATATGCGTCGCTCTCGTCGTTCGGATGGGACTGAGCGACGAGCCCTGCTAACACAGAGGAAACGCTCAGGCCCACAACCCTGACGCGCTTCTGGCGGGAGGCGTAACCGTCAACGATGGTCACGGAGGATGATGGACAACCAAGCCAAGCGGCGAGTTGTGCGCACAGTGCGCGGTTGGCTTGCCCGGCTTCTGCACGTGCCGTCAACCGAACTAGGATGCGGTTTCTCCATGCATCGTAACCTCCAAGCCCAGCACGGGACGCTCCAGGCTGGACTTGAAGCGCCATGATGACCGCTCCGTCGAGCGTCACCTGCAATGCGCCCTCCAAGGACATGTTTCGGCGAGGCTTCGATCAGCGCATGAACCGTCCGGCCGTTGACGCCAAAATTCTGACCTATTCGTGGGGCTCAAAGGACGATGTTCAAAACGAGGTCCAAAGGCTCGCATTCCCACATCTAACAACGCTTAAGGAAGGCCCTCCCGAGGCTTCGCACGAGGGCGTCCGATGGCTGCTCAAGACACATTGTTTTCTGTGCTCTATGACAAGTTCTTGTTCTGGGCCATCATCGTCGGTATGCTCACGTTCGGGGTAATGTTCCTTTTTATGGCTCGTTTCCGCGCAGGAATCGCACCGGATGAATCCAAGACCTTGTGGAAGATTGAACCAGGCACCTTCCCTCTTGAGAGCAACGACCACGACAGCGATCGAAAACTCGAGATTGCCTTCTACGTGATTCCGACGATTCTTGTCGCGTGGCTGACCTTTCTCGCCACCGCCTCGACCGCCGACGTTTGGGGCAGCATCCCGGATGACGAGAACCGATTCGACATCACCGTGAACGGCTACCAATGGTACTGGGAGTTCGTCTACGAAGACCCGCTTACCTGGGAGGACGAACACACTGGGATGGACGTCGAAGTTCGAACAAACGAGGGTGACGTGGTGCTCCACGCCATGGGCCTCAACCCCCACACCGCCGTGGTCAGCATGGACGGCATGAAAACCGAGCATGCATTCAACGGCAGCGACATGATCACCGTGGAGGATTTCTTCTTTGATGCAGGCCTCCATTACAAGGTGGAGATCCTCGACGAGGAAAGCGCCGTCCTTCACACTTGGGAACACATCCCCGTTGGCCACATCTTCCGCACCCCTGTGGAGCCCCTCATCATACCATGCTCAACGGTCGACTCCGCCAGCGACGACTCGGACATGCCCGAAGACGGCGTGGTCTTCACCATGCACTCGCGCCCCATCGACGACAGTGATCCGCGCTATGTGGGCGTTCAACACTCCTTCTGGCTGCCCGAGTTTGGCGTGAAGGAAGACCTGGTGCCCGGCCTTGAGCAGGGGACCACCATGTACGTCTTCCCCGATGACGCAGGCATCTTCCCCATCCGATGTGCGGAGTACTGCGGACTGCAGCATTCTCAGATGGTCGGTGAAGTGAAGGTCGTTGCCGAGGAGGGCAAGACCTGCGACGCCGATGTTGGCATCAAAAAGAACGATGCTGGAGGTGAGGCTTGATGCGCACACGCGCTGTTGCCATGCTCTTGGTGGTGTTGGCCGCGTTGGCCTTCACGCCCAGTTTCGAAGCCATGCCTGCTGGCATTGGAAGTGCCGGTGACGGCGGATGTTCGTGCCACGGCGGCGCCAATGCCGACACCACGGTGGTCGTGACCGGTTTGCCTGAGAGCTTCAACGCCAGCGAGACGTACACGTTCACCGTCACTGTCGTCAACGACGATCTTCCACGTTCCGAACCCGACGCTGGACGCATGGGCGGCTACCGTATCCTCGTCACCGAGGGTGCCGTGAGCCCTGTGCCAGAGTCTGCCGGCCAGATCATGGACGCGGGATTGACGCACACCGCTGAAGCCAACATGGTCCGCACGTGGGACTTCGAATGGACCGCTCCGGGTGACGACGAAGCCACGGCCCAATTCACCATCTACGGGAACGCGGTCTCCGGCGGCGACGGACCGGGTGGTGACGAGTGGAACGTCGTGAGCCTGCTCGTGCCCGGCATCAACGCGGGCGCCATGGCTCCGAGCGCTCCTCCGCTCATCATCCTCATGACGGCGTTGTTGCTCGCCGTTGGGCTGATCGTGCTGGGCACGATGTGGGTCTTCTACCGACGCAGCCCAGAGACCTTCACCATGGGCGCCTTCTGGGCTTACCTCAAGCCATGGTTGACGACGACCGACCACAAAGAAGTCGGCATCATGTACTTCCTCTACGGATTCCTGTTCTTCCTCGTCGGCGGTTTGCTCGCGCTGCTGTTCCGTATTCAGCTGTCCATTCCTGAGAACGATTTCCTCACCTATGACCAGTACAACTCCTTCTTCACGCTGCACGGCACGACGATGATTTTCCTCGCAGCAATGCCAATGATTGCGGGTTTCATGAACTACGTGCTGCCGCTGCAAATCGGAGCCAAAGACCTCGCCTTCCCACGCATCAACGCCCTCGGACTTTGGATGCTGGTTTTCTCCACGCCCCTCATCTACACGGGCATCTGGACCGGTGAAGGTGCCGACATCACGTGGGTGATGTACCCGCCGTACTCCTCCCTGAGCGAATTCGGCGAGTACGGCAACAACCCAGGCACCACCGCCTTCATCGCGGGCATGGTCATGCTCGGTGCATCGAGCACCCTGAGCGGTGTGAACTTCATCACCACCGTGTTCACAATGCGCGCTCCGGGCGTGACATGGTGGCGCATCCCGCTGTTTTCGTGGTCCGTCTTCGTGTCTGTGTTCATGCTCTTCGTGTCGCTTCCGGCATTCATCGTCGGTGTGGGCTTCCTGCTGTTCGATCACACCATTGGGACGACCTTCTACACCTTCGGCGGCGACCCAATCTTGTTCCAGCACCTGTTCTGGTTCTTCGGCCACCCTGAGGTGTACGTGGTCATTGTTCCTGCCTTCGGCATCGTGTCCGAGGTCCTTGCGACCAGCGCACGTCGGTCCGTCTTTGGTTACAAATCAATGGTCATCGCCATGGCCGGCATCGGCGTGGTTGGCTTCGTTGTTTGGGGCCATCACATGCTCACCTCTGGCATGTCGCCCGCATGGCGTGCAGCCTTCATGATCACGACCATGTTGGTGGCGATCCCGACGGGTGCGAAGATCTTCAACTGGCTGATGACGCTTTACCAAGGTAGCTTGGTCATGCGCACGCACACGCTGTGGGCGCTCGGTTTCCTCATCACCTTCACGTTGGGCGGCATTTCAGGGATGTTCTTCCCAGTCTCGGGCCTCGACGTGCACTTCCACGACACCTACTTCGTGGTCGCTCACTTCCACTATGTCTTCATCGGTGGCACCGTGTTTGCGCTGTTCGCTGGCGTATACTACTGGTTCCCCAAGGTTACCGGCCGCAAGATGGACGAGCGCTTCGGCCTCTACCACTTCCTCATCGGTTTCGCGTCCTACAACGCGGCCTTCTGGCCCATGCACGCACTCGGCATGATGGGCATGCCACGCCGCACCCACTCGTACCTCGAAGAGACTGGGTTTGCCTCCTACAACCTGGCCGTGTCCACCTTTGCCTTCATCTTCGGCCTGAGCCAGTTGATCCTCGTGTGGAACATCATCTACTCCGCTCGCCGAGGCGAGAAGGTCGGTAAGGACCCATGGGGCGGTTGGTCCCTTGAGTGGACAACGACCTCGCCACCGCCGACACCGTCCTTCCACGACATCCCCACG
>MDTG01204818.1_pt1 | contig 18003 bp, 20 predicted proteins | sample 811421 | NCBI WGS metagenome assembly MDTG01 (sample SAMN05326645, study PRJNA326480) | marine metagenome | isolation source: seawater | place: Pacific Ocean: South East | collected 2011 | reverse complement strand
GCCAGTAAAAAGATATTCTTCAGGCATGTATGTTAGACTTGCTTTTGCAGTAGCTGCCCATTTAGAGCCTGAAATATTAGTAGTAGATGAAGTATTAGCAGTTGGAGATGCCGAATTTCAAAAAAAAGCCATCGGAAAAATGAAAGATGTTAGTGAAGGTGAAGGAAGAACTGTTCTTTTTGTTAGTCACAACATGGCGAGTATTAGTAAATTATGTACAAAAGCTTTAGTACTCGACTCAGGTAAAATTATTTACAATGGTGATACCGAAAAATCAATAGAAACGTACTTGAGAGGTGGTTCATTTAATTTGCCCTCTATTGATTTATCATCCTTTAAAGGCATTTTAAAAAGAAGTGGACCACAAGAATTATATAATATTTCAAAAATTGAAATACAAAATCATTTAAAAAACCCAAGTACAGAACTTATATTTGGGAAATCATTTTCGTTAATAATTGAATTTAATGTAAAAAAAAATGTGGAGAATACAGAAATTGGAATTTCATTTTCTAATTCTCTAGGGACGAACTTTGGAGGTCATGTAAGTAACTGGAATGGGTATAAAACTAAGTTTAATAAAGGATTAAAAAAAGTAAGAGTAACGCTACCTTTCATGTATCTTACAGCAAACTCATATTATCTTACTATTTGGATAAAAGATTTTAATGACTCTATTGACGATCAGTTGTCAAATGTTATCGAATTTAATGTTTTAGATGGATATTTAAATGGAAACAAAACAAACTTAGCAGGATATAAAAGTTTGAATTTAACTTTTCCGTCTGAATGGACAGAAATAAAATAACCTAATGAAATCAATTTTAATTACGGGTGGAACAGGATCACTTGGGAGGGTCCTCACAAGACAAATACTTAAAGAAAACTCAAATACAAGAATAGTAATATATTCAAGAGACGAACAAAAACAGTTTATTATGGCTCAAGAATTCCCTATTCAAAAATATCCTAATTTAAGGTTTTTTATTGGCGATGTTCGTGATTTTGAAAGACTAAAACGCGCAATGTTTGGTATTGAATATGTTATTCATGCAGCTGCAATGAAACACGTTCATATTGCTGAATATAATCCTGATGAGTGTATTAAAACTAATATAGGTGGTGCTGAAAATGTTGTTAAAGCTTGTTTAGAAACCAATGTAAAAAGAGTTGTTGCGCTTAGTACTGACAAAGCTTGTGCTCCAATAAATTTATATGGCGCAACTAAACTCACATCTGACAAGCTCTTCATAGCTGCAAATAATTTTTCTGGAAGTCATGATATAAAATTCTCTGTAGTACGTTATGGTAACGTAATGGGTTCAAATGGCTCTGTTATTCCTTTTTTTGCAAAAAAAAGATTAAGTGGTACATTACCAATAACTGATCCAAATATGACAAGATTCAATATTACACTTTCGCAGGGTGTTGATATTGTACTATTCGCGCTTGAAAATGCATGGGGTGGAGAATTATTTGTACCTAAGATTCCATCCTTTAAAATTACAGATTTAGCAGATGCCATTGGTCCAAATTGTAAAAAAGAAATTGTTGGGATCAGACCTGGAGAAAAAATCCATGAAGAAATGATAACTTCGTCCGATTCTTATAATACCTATGACATTGGAAAATACTTTGTTATTTTACCAACAATTCCAAGATTCTCATTAAGTGAGTACATTCAAAAAAATAAGGCATCTAAAGTTAAAGAAGGTTTTTCGTATAGTTCAGATAAAAATGACTCTTGGATTAAAACAGAAGAAATTAAAAAACTAGTTATTGACAATCTAAATATTAAATTAGACTAAGCTTTGAAAATCCCGTACGGAAGACAGAATATTGAAAAATACGAAATGGATGAAGTTGTCAAAACTCTTAGATCAGATTTTCTCACTCAGGGTCCAAAAGTTTTTGAATTTGAAAAATGTTTTGCTAATTATGTTGGGTCAAAATATTCAGTTGCAGTCTCAAATGCAACAGCAGGACTTCATATTGCGGTAAAAAGTTTAGGTTTAAAGAAAGGAGATCGCATTATTACTACACCTATTACATTTGCTTCTAGCGCAAATTGTGCAAGGTTTGTCGGTGCTCAAGTGTGGTTCGCAGATATAAACCCTGACACTTATTTAATTTCATTCGAAAAAACCAAAGAATTAATAGAATCTAAACCAAAAGGGTTTTTTAATGGCATAATTCCTGTAGATTTTGCTGGATTATCGGTGAACTTAGAGTTATTTAGAGAACTAGCCAATAAACATGATCTTTGGATAATTGAGGATGCATGTCACGCACCGGGTGGCTTTTTTACTAATTCTTCAGGAAAAAAAAATAACGTGTGGTCAAGCAAAATATTCAGACTGCTCCGTGTTCTCCTTTCACCCTGTGAAACATATAGCATGTGGTGAAGGAGGTATGGTGACAACAAACTCAAAAAAGATTTACGAAAAACTCATGCTACTTCGAACTCATGGAATTTCAAAAAAAAATATAAAGGGAGACCATGGGGCGTGGTATTATGAAATGCAAAATCTAGGATTTAATTACCGATTAACAGACATACAGGCTACCTTAGGCATCACCCAATTAGCAAAAAATCCTAATGGAATTATAAGAAGGAATGAAATAGCTGAAAACTATAAAAGAGCTTTTGAAGGTTTAGTAAAATATCAGTCATTGCCGGAAGGAATATTAAATGCATATCACCTTTTTGTTATCGAAGTAGACAACCGAAAAGGGTTATACAATCACTTAAGATCTAGGGGAATTTATGCACAAATTCATTACATACCAGTGCATACTTTGCAATATTATAAAGAAATAGGATACCATGCAGCCGATCTTTCTAATGCTGAGAATTATTACAATCGATGCATCAGCCTACCTATGTTCCCTTCACTCACAGAAGAGGAACAAAATTATACGATAAACGAAGTAAAATACTATTTAAACAAATAACATGAAGGATTTTAAATCCGATCAGGAAAAATTCTGGGCAGAAGAATTTGGAGATGCCTATATCAACAGGAATCAAAAGCAACGAACTATCGCTGCAAATACCAACCTGTTTTCAAAAGTGTTCTCAAGAACAAGGTGTATAGAATCAATCATCGAGTTTGGAGCAAATATTGGCCTTAATCAAAAAGCGATTAAAAATCTTAAACCAGAGGCTAGAAGAGTTGCTGTTGAAATTAATAAAAGAGCATCAGAAATTCTTGGACAAGAGATTGGAGCAGAAAACGTAATCAATGAGTCAATTTTGGAGTTAAATCTAAAAGAACAATTTGACATGTCTTTCATAAAAGGAGTGTTAATTCACATAAACCCTGAAGACTTACAAACCGTTTATGAGAAGCTTTATAATGCGAGTAAGAGATATATCTTAGTCACAGAGTATTATAATCCGTCACCAGTAACAATACCCTACAGAGGACATAGCAATCGTTTATTTAAAAGAGACTTTGCAGGAGAAATAATGGATAAATATCCAGATTTAGAGTTGATTGATTATGGGTTTACCTATCGAAGAGATCCCAATTTCAAACTAGATGATTCCACTTGGTTTTTAATGGAGAGGCGTTAATGAAAAATATTTGCGTTATAACAGCAAGGGGCGGAAGCAAGCGTATTCCAAGAAAAAACATCAAAGATTTTTTAGGAAAGCCCATCATCGCTTATTCTATTGAGCTAGCAATAGAAAGCAGACTTTTTGAAGAAGTGATGGTTTCCACAGATGATGAGGAAATAGCCAATGTTGCAAAATCATTTGGAGCTAAGGTTCCTTTTTTGCGTTCAGCTGAAAATGCAAATGATTATGCTGGAACATTTGAAGTATTGAAGGAAGTTATGGGAAGATACAAGAAAATAGGGCAAAGCTTTAACTATTTGTGTTGTTTGTATCCAACGGCACCTTTTGTTCAAAAAGAGACCTTACAAAGGACATATGATTTGCTAAAAAAAAGATGTTACCATACCGTTTTTCCGGTTTGCAAATATAGTACACCAATACAACGAGCTTTGAAAATTGTAAACGATAGAATCGAAATGTTTTCCCCCGAGAATCGCTACAAAAGATCTCAAGATCTTGAACAGGCCTACTATGATGTTGGACAGTTTTATTGGTTAGATGTTTCAAAAATGGATAAAGAAGGTCAATTATATTCATCCAAATCAGGCTTTGTGGTATTAGATGAAAAATTGGTTCAAGATATAGATACCCCGGAAGATTGGGAGTTTGCCGAATTAAAATATAAGTTGATAAATGAATTTTCCTAATACTTATACTTATTTAGATATTGTGAGTCCTATTTTAGGAGAGTATTCACTGGTTCCTATTCGTTATAAAGATCGAATTCCTATAATGAAATGGCGCAATGAACAGATGTACCATTTACGTCAAGCAAAACCACTTACTGTCAGTGATCAAGATGATTATTTCCAAAATGTAGTAAGCTTACTTTTTGCTGAAGAAAAACCAAAACAAATCCTTTTTTCATTTTTGAAAAAAGGAAAATGCGTTGGCTATGGAGGCCTTGTACACATCAGTTGGGAGGATAAAAATTGCGAACTATCCTTTATTATGGATACTGAGCTGGAACAAGAAGAGTTTCACTGTAACTGGAGTATTTATCTAAAGTTGATAGAACAAATAGCGTTTGAGCAAATAGGGCTTCATCGTATCTATGTTTATGCATTTGATTTAAGGCCTCACCTTTATGAAGTGTTAGAAAATAATGGGTATATCAGAGAGGCAAGATTAAAAGATCATAAAACTATCCAAGGAAAATTTGTAGATGTTGTAATTCTTGGAAAACTAGAGACATTTACATGAGTGAAAAGTTAAAAATAGGAATTTTAGTAAGTGGTGAACTTGGGTTGAGTTCATTAAAGCATTTGCTTCATAAAGAGACTGTTGCCTTTGTGTTTACTGATAAGAAATCTACTGCAATTATTGAGTTAGCTCAGACTAATGGAATAAAATGCTTTGCAGGAAATCCTCGAAAAGGAGCCGCAGATAAGTTTCTAGAAGAAGTAGAGGGAATAGAAGTATTAGCATCTATTAATTACCTTTTCCTTATAGATGAGAATTTAATAGAACTTCCCAAAAAAATATCGTTCAACGTACATGGTTCTCTATTGCCTAAATATAGAGGAAGAACACCTCATGTTTGGTCTATTATTAATAATGAATTAGAAACTGGAATTACTGCGCACATTATAGATAAGAATTGTGATTCAGGAGATATTCTAAAACAGATTATTATTCCTATAGAAGAGAATGATACAGGAGCCAGTATTCTTAATAAATTTTCTAAATTATATCCGAAGCTTATTGATGCGGTATTGCTAGATTTGAAAAACGACAATTTAACCCCACAGAAGCAAGATCATGGAAAGGCAACTTATTTTGGAGAGAGAACACCAGAAGATGGTAGAATCAACTGGAACTGGTCCAAAGAAAGAATAAGAAACTGGGTTAGGGCGCAAGCTTCACCATATCCAGGGGCTTTTTGTTTTTATGATGATAAAAAGATTATTATAGATAAAGTTGATTTTTCCAGTCACGCATTTAAGGCGGATATGGAAAACGGTTTAGTGCTTAGAGCAAATCCTTTAGTAATCAAAACACCTAACGGTGCATTGGAAATAACCAAGTTAAGAAACGAAATAAAATTATATAAGAACCAAATACTTAAATAATGAAGATTGGAGGTTTTGAAATAAACGATAGTTCAGGTTGCTTTATAATAGCAGAGCTTTCTGCTAATCACAATGGCAGTTTGGAAGTAGCTAAGGAAACGATTAGGGGTGCAAAAAGAGCAGGGGCCGATGCTATTAAGTTACAGACTTATACTCCAGAAACGCTTACAATAAATGTTCAGAAAGAAGATTTTATAGTTAACTCTGGAAGTATTTGGGATGGTCAGACCTATTATGAGCTTTATGAAAGTGCTTTTACTCCTTGGGAATGGCATAAAGATTTATTTAAAGTTGCGGAAGAAGAAGGTTTGATTTGCTTCTCTTCTCCATTTGATTTTACAGCAGTAGACTTTCTTGAAAAACTAAATGTACCTGCTTACAAAATTGCTTCTTTTGAAATTACGGACATTCCACTAATTGAGTACATAGCATCAAAGGGAAAACCTGTGATTTTATCCACTGGAATAGCTGAACGTGATGATATAGAATTAGCACTAGAGACTTGTAATAAAGTAGGAAACAAAAATATTGCATTGTTGAAATGCACCTCTTCTTATCCTGCTCCTATTGAAGAAGCAAATCTAAGTATGATAAAAGATTTTAAAGAAAAGTTTAATGTTATTCCAGGATTATCAGATCACACAATTGGAGACACTATGCCAATTGTGGCAATAACAATGGGTGCAAAAATCATTGAAAAGCATTTCATTTTAGACAAGACCATTGGAGGTCCTGATGCCTCTTTCTCTATGACAGAGGAAGAATTTAAGGATATGGTAAACGCTGTAAGAAATGCTGAAAAAGGAATTGGAAAAGTAGATTATAAGCTTACCGAAAGACAAAAAAGTGGAAAAAACTTTTCCAGATCACTTTACTTCGTTAAAGATGTAAAAAAGGGAGAAACGATTAACAAAAACAATGTAAAGTCAATAAGACCAGGGTGGGGGATGCATCCAAAGCATTTTAATAATATTCTTGGTAAGCAGGTAAATAGAGATGTTGAGAGAGGGGATCGAGTAGATTGGACATTAATTAAAACGAAAAATGGATAAATACAGCGTAAAAGAACTATTAGAGGCCTACAAAAAAGACCAAAATATCATACAATTGCTTAAAAAAGGTAATTCAGATGAATTTAACATAGCAAATAAAATGAGTTATATCGAAATTGCTTACGACCTTCAGTCTGGTAGCTATATTGAAGCAATGAATATCCCTGAGCATGAAGGAATGAAAAGGAAAAAGTGTAAAGAATATGCTCAAATCATTTCAAATTATATTGATAAACCAAAAAGCCTGTTAAAAGGAGGTGTTGGAGAGGCAGTAACTTTAGTACCTATATTAGACTCTTTGAATTACAAGATAAAAAATATCCATGGTTTTGATATTAGCTGGTCAAGAGTATTTCATGCAAAATCATTTCTTAAGGATAAAGGATATAATGATTTTACCCTTTGTACAGGTGTTTTACAATCTATTCCATATATCGATAATTCTTTTGATTTGGTTATTACCTCACATTCACTAGAACCTAACGGAGGTTATGAAAAAGTAATATTGCAGGAGTTAATGCGAGTTTCATCAAATATTGTTGCCCTATTTGAACCATCATATGAGTTCGCGTCTAAAGAAGGAAAAAAAAGGATGACTAAACATGGTTATGTAAAAAACCTACCATCTATAGCTGAGAGTCTCGGATTTAGGATTCTTTCATGTCAAAAGTTGACAACCTCAATGAACCAAAAAAACCCAACTGCTGCATTAATATTACAGGTTCCTAATCCAAGGGAATCAATCGATAAACCGAAATTTGCTTGCCCTATAACAAAAAATGAATTATCGCCTTATTCTACTGGTTTTTTTTCAAAAGAATCTTTTAGATTTTATCCTCAAATTGATGGTATACCCAATCTTAGAAAAAAAAATGGAGTCTTAGCATCATCAATAATGAAAAGTATTTAAAAATGAGCATTGCCCTTGTGGATTATGGTATGGGTAACCATAGCTCAGTTAAAAATTCACTGAAGTTTATAGGTTTTGATATTGAATTAGTTAATAAAAGTGAAGCCTTAGCTGACTATAGTACGTTAATTCTTCCAGGTGTAGGAGCCTTTGCTAAGGCAATGGATAAACTCAATACTACTGGAATGGGTGACGCTATAAGAGATGCCGTAACAAATGGTAAGAAAATTGTGGGAATTTGTTTAGGAATGCAATTGCTTTTTGAAGAAAGTTATGAATTTGGGAAACACCAGGGTCTTGGATTGATAAAAGGAAAGGTATTACCCTTTGAAGGAAAAGTGGATTTGAGAGTTCCTCACATGGGTTGGAATGAAGCTAATTCAAATGTAGAAGGTTTTGAGGAACATAATGGAGATTATTACTTCGTACACTCATTTTATTGTGTCCCAACAAATGAAGAAAATGTGTTATTTAAGTCTAGTTATGGGATTGATTTTTGCTCAGGTGTAATTGAGAATAATCAAATTTTTGGACTACAGTTTCATCCAGAAAAAAGTCAAAAGTTAGGATTAGAATTACTCAAAAAAATATTATTGAATGGTTAAAACGAGATTAATCCCAGTACTCTATATTAAGAATGGTTTGATTGTGAGAAGTGAAAATTTCACCGAACACAAAATCATTGGAAACATTGTGAATGAAGTGAATCGTTACAATCAGTGGGATATAGACGAACTGGTTTACATAGATATTTCTAGGGATAAAACTTATGACAGTCGTAGAGATGACCACAAGGTGAAACGCATCAATTCCATTGACGAAGCTCTAGAATTGATAGCTAAAGAATGCTTTATGCCATTGTCTTTTGGTGGAGGGATCAGAGATTTTGACACAATTAAAAGATTCCTTAAAAGCGGAGCAGATAAGGTGATTGTTAATACAATTTTGCACAAGAAACCTGAGGTAGTTCGAGAAGCAGTTGAACTTTTTGGTTCACAGGCAATTATAGCATCGTTGGATTACCGAATTGAAAATGGAGAAATGATTTTCTATATGGAGAATGGAATGGAAAAAATTGACAAAAGCTTTGAAGAAATGGTAGCTTGGGTAAAGGCATTGGAATGTGGAGAGGTTTTTCTAACCAGTATGGATAATGATGGAGCAGGTGAAGGCTATGATATAAGTTCTATTAAAAAAACTGTAAATTCTTTTCAAATTCCTGTTGTTGCCTGTGGGGGAGCAATTGATATCTTTGACTTTGAAATGGCTTACAAAGTGAATAATCTTTCGGGCATAGCAGCGGGAAATATGTTTCATTTCACGGAAAACATTTATCCGCGAAGTAAGAAAAAATTAAAGGAAAAAAACTTAAACTTTAGATAATGAAAAAACCGGTAGTATCTTTTTGTAAGAATTGTACTTACCCAAGTAGTTCGGCAATTCCATTAGAATTTAACGAAGAAGGAATTTGTTCAGGATGTATGACGAATAAAGAAGCTACGTTGATTAATTGGGACAGAAGAAAAATGATGTTCGAGAATCTTCTAGAAGATTATAAATCTAAAGACAACTATTACGATTGTATTATCCCTGTTTCAGGAGGAAAAGATAGTTATTGGCAAATTCACCTAATTAAAGAATATGGTTTAAATCCTCTTTTGGTAACTTATCATGGAAATAACTATACCCAAGAAGGAATGGAAAACTTACTAAACATGAGAGAAGTGTTTAGTGCAGATCATGTCTTCTTCACTCCTAGCATTGCCCTATTGAAGAAGATGAACAGAGTTACCCAAAGATTGATGGGGGACATGAATTGGCATGCACATGCAGGAATATTTACCTATCCAATTCGCGTGGCCGTTGAAAAAAACGTTCCATTAATGATTTGGGGAGAACACGGATTTATGGATATTGGCGGAATGCACTCGTATAAGGATATGGTAGAATTTACCTATCGTTACAGAAATGAGCATAATCTGAGAGGATACGAGTGGTATGATATTATTGAAGCTTCAAAGAAATACAATGACGAAATTTTCGAACATGAATTGATCCAGTGGAAATACCCTACAGATGAAGAAATTGAAAGAGTAGGAATAAGAGGAATCTACATCTCAAATTTCTTTAAGTGGGATGCAAATGAGCATGGACCGTTGATGATTGAAAAATATGCTTTTAAAGAAGCTGATAACCCTTTCGAAAGAACCTACAGAGGAATGTCAAACTTAGATGATATGCACGAAAATGGAATCCACGATTATATGAAATGGATAAAGTTTGGATATGGTAGAGCTACAGATCATACCTCAAAAGATATTAGAGGGGGGAAGTTAGGACGTGAAGATGGTATAAAAGAAGTTTTAAGAAGAGACCCTATCAAATCTAAAGACTTGTTGAGGTGGTTAGACTATGTAGGTTGGACTGAGAAACAATTTGATGAGATAGCAGATACTTTTAGAGATCCAAAAGTATGGTTTATCAAAAATAACGAATGGTGTAAGACTGATATTGATGGAGTGGAAAGGTCCTATGGAGAAGTACACCTTCAATCAAATTTGAGACAAAAATATTATCAAGAAAATTAATCAAACAAAATGCTAAATAAAACCACATTTGTAGAATTAAATAAAGTCCAAAAAAAGAAAATTGTTCTATTTGGATCTGGAAATGTAGCTAAGAAAACAATACGAAAAATAGGAAGAGAAAGAATTAGTTATATAGCCGATAACTCAACCAACCTACAAGGAGAACAATACGAAGAGATTGATATAAAGGCACCAATTGAAATTAAAAAAGGAGATTTCGTAATCATTTGTTCTACTGCCATTTCTGATATTTCGGAACAGTTGAAAGGTATGGGTCTAATAGATAATGTTGATTTTACCATATCCCCAATTTTAAATGACTTATTGGCAATTAGTGATTTAGAGCAAATAGCTACTGAGTTTTATTTTACGAGCGGAACAGTACCTATTGATAAAGCTCATTCGGGAGGTGGATTGTATCATTGTGAGGTGAAAGTGGACAAAGTATCTTTAACAAAAGTTTATTCAGGCGCTTGTTACGGAGCAACAAAAGTTAAAGATGAATTATATTTTATTGATACAGATAATGGTGTATTTAAACTGAATAAAGGGGAGATAATGCAAATGAGTGAATTGCCAAAAGGCTCCAGAGCACATGGTATTTCTTACAATGAATCCAACGGAAAATTCTACATAACAGGATCATATCTAGACGGTGCCTATGAACTGGATGAAAAATTCAATATCCTGAGAACCATTAAGATTACCAATAAAATGGAGATCACAATCGAACCTATGCACCATTGTAATGATAACTTATCAATTGGGAATAGTCTTTATGTTTCAATGTTCTCATCAACTGGCAATTGGAAATTTGATGTTTTTGATGGTTGTATTGCTGAATTTGATTTGGACACAGGTGAGAGAAGAAAAGATATTTTTCAGGGTTTATACATGCCACACAACGTAACTTTTTTTGATGGATCAATTCATGTGCTAGATTCATTGCCTGGTCATTTGAGATTTAATAATCTTTCTATACAAGGAACATTCCCTGCTTTCACCCGAGGTTTAGATTACAGAAATGGATTATACTATATAGGTCAAAGTAAGAATAGAAATTACTCGAAAGTAATGGGAATTTCAAATAATATATCAATTGATTGTGGAGTTGTGATTTTTAATCCAGAATTAAAAGCTTCAAGATTCATTCAATTTCCTCACACAATAGGTGAGATACACTCCATAATAGCTTTAAAATGATAAATATCATGAATCAAATAAAAAACCAAATAATCAACATAATAACTAATTCTAAGCATAATATTATTTTTTGGTTGTTTCAAGTATTATTCTAATCTATCTAATTTCGTGAAAATCAATAAATATATTAGCCGCTCTAGAATAAAAAAAATTAATCTCTAATAAGTCAAGAAAAAACTACATATTAAATTTGATAAAAACTCTAATTAGCGAACTTGTTTAGAAAAAAATGATATGAAATCACCTTTTTGGGTTAATGAAGTTTATAGTCTTGGATTTTGGTTGAAAAAGTATTCATTTTACCCATCAAAGCTACCGCTATGTAATTATTTAGATCATGGTGTAAGTCTTTCAGATAAAATTCACAAACACGAAATTAAAAATAATGCTCCAGTAATTTTTAAATATTCGCCATTTTCGGTTTTGAATTACAAAAAAGTCTCACAGAAACCTGTTTATTGTGTAATAAACCCATTAATTTTTTATAGGAAAAAAAATATTATTAAAAACCAAAATTCAAATGGAACTTTATTTTTTCCTGCCCACTCAACAGACTTAATTGAAGACAAAATAAACTGGGGAAAATTAATAATAGATTTAAAATCAATACCTGCAGAATTTCAACCAGTTGAAATTTGTTTACATCATAATGACTTTGAAAAAAATATTGGAAAAAAATTTGAATTAGAAGGTTTTAAAGTTCATACAGCAGGAAAAGTTGATTGTAATTACTTTGCGGAAAGTTTTTATTCATTGATAAATAAATTCAAATTTACTATGTCAAATGATATTGGTACATATACATTTTATTCTGTTGAAATGGGTATACCCTTTTCATTATATGGATTAAAACCAAATTATTTTAACAATGGTGACCCGAACTTTGAAAAAGGAAATAAGATAAATCATACAAAAGACAAAAGAAGAAAAAAGGCTGAAAATTTATTTAATGGATTTCATAATCATATTTCTGCTGATCAAAGAGAATTTGTTGAAATAGAAACAGGTGTAAAAGATAGTATTGGCAGATTTAGAGCTTGTGTAATATTATATTATGCTCTGATTAGTTATTATTTACGTGTAATTTTAAAAAAACAATTGTTTAAATAAATCTAAAAATAAAATAACTTTTATATGAATGTAAACCTTAAATTATACAACAAAATCAAAAACTTAGTTAAGATAATTTTAGGGATTCCAATATCTAAATTAGATCCTAAAACAATAGAAAAAAAAGAATTACTTAAAAAAGAAAGATTTAAAGCTGGAATTTCAAATTATTTTGGGTTTGATATGCATTATGTAGATGCACCTACTTTTGTTCATGGAGGACATGAAATTATAGAAAAATGCATCTATGAATTTAAACCTAAAATAGAAGACCCTCTTATCATAGATTGTGGTGCAAATATTGGTCTTGCAACATTATATTTTAAAAAAGCTTTTCCTAAAGCTAAAATTATAGCCTTTGAACCTGACCCAGTAATATGTAGTACACTAAAAAAGAACTTAGAGATCAATAGCTTCGAAGACGTAAAGGTAGAACAAAAGGCTGTTTGGATTCATTCAGATGGTGTCAAATTTAGAACTGAAGGAGCTTTTTCAGGAAGAATTCCTAAAGATATGGATAAAGACAAAATTAATTTTGTAGAGTCTATATCATTAAAAGAAATAATTAATGAGCCAGTTCAGTTTTTAAAATTAGATATTGAAGGTGCAGAAAATGAAGTAATATTTGATATAGAATCCAAACTAAAGTTTGTAGAAAATTTATTTATTGAATATCATTCCTATTACAATGAGGAACAAAAATTACCTGAGATATTACAATTGCTTAAAAGGAAAGGGTTTAGAATACACATTCAAGAAGCATTTGTAAGAGAAAAACCTTTTATTGATAAAGAAACTTGTTTGGGAATGGACTTACAACTGAATATTTATTGTAATAGATAGTTTATTAATGGAAAATAAAGTTTGCATAATAATCCCCTTATATAAAAAAGACTTTACAGAAATTGAGACGATTTCTTTAAATCAGTTTGAAAAAGTACTCAAAAAGGATAAATATAATGCAATAATTGTTTGTCCTAAAAGTTTAGATTTACCACTCAGAATAATAGACGGAAAATACAACATTCAAAGATTTGAAAATCATTTTTTTGAAAATATAATGGGTTATAATAAGTTACTATTATCTAAAAAATTTTATTTAAGGTTCAGAAAGTATGAATATATGCTTATACATCAATTAGATGCATATGTTTTTAAAGATGAATTAATGCATTGGTGCTCTAAAGGATATGATTATATTGGTGCACCATGGTTTAAAAATTATGGTGATGGAGATTACATTAGAGATATTTATAAAGTTGGTAATGGAGGTTTTTCCCTTAGAAAAATAAAAACCTTTATTGATACTTTTAAACAAAGAAATAACTACATAAGAGACCTAAGAGACATCATTTGGGAAATAAGAAATAAAAAGTTTTCATTACTGAAATATTTTCATGGTTTTAATTATCAGAATAAAATATTAAGAACGATTAATAAATATATTGAGCTTAAAAAAAATGAGGATGCTTTTTGGTCTATTGAAGGTCCAAAATTAAATCAAAAATTTAATGTAGCTAAAATGAAAGATGCTATCAAGTTTTCCTTTGAAAACTCACCAGAGTTGCTGTTTTCTGAAAATAATAATAACCTGCCATTTGGGTGTCATAAATGGGAACAATATATGCACTTTTGGAAAAATCATATTAAGAAATAGTTTTGGAAAAGCTTCCTAAAATTAGTGACCCAAGAGGAAATTTAACATTTATTGAAAGTGAAAATCATATTTCATTTAAAATAAATTGTGTGAAATGGTATTATGATTTATTTAATCAGGAAGAGTTAAAAATATGTACCAATCCAAATTCACAAAATTTTATTATTGCACTAACTGGAAGTTTTAATGTTCTATTAGAAAAGAAAAATGAAGAAATAAGCTTAAAAAAATCAAATTTTGGACACCTAATTTCAAATGTTAGTGAAATTAATTTGAATAATTTATCTACAAATTCAGTTGTTTTGATATTATCATCCGAATATTTTAATATTAAAAATAATAATGAAGAAGATAGATTATATCAAATAAGTGAAAATTATACTTCATTAATGAATAAAAAATCTATGAATTACCAAAATACATTAAATGATTTCTTTTCTAATACTGTCAGGGATTGTAAAAAAATTAGTTTAAATACCGTAGTAAATAAAGAGTTTAAAAAAACAATCACAGAAAATTTAAAATCAGTTCCATTTGAGATAAAAAGAGTATATTATTTATACGATATTCCTGGGGGTGAAGAAAGAGGTGGTCATGCACATAAAGATCTCTATCAATATATAATTGCAGCAAGCGGAAGTTTTGATGTCACTATTAATGATGGTATTGATGAGAAAACAGTTAATATGAATAGATCATATGAAAGTATAATTATAAAACCAGGTATTTGGAGAGAACTTTCTAATTTTTCTTCCGGATCTATATGTCTTGTACTAGCTTCAGATTATTACAAAGAATCAGATTATATTAGAAGTTTTAAAGAATTTAAAAACCTTAAAAAAAATGATAGCAGTTGTTAAATATTGCAATGATTTAAAAGAAGAATGGAATAATTTAAATAACAGGGCAAAAAATGGAAGCTTCTTATTCAACAGGGATTATATGGATTATCATTCTAATCGTTTTAAGGATTTATCTTTTGTAATTTATAGAAAAAATAAAATTCATGGTATTCTTCCTGGAAATACTATTGGAAATACATACTATTCTCACCAAGGTCTTACTTACGGAGGTCTAATTTATACTAATAAGATTTCTACTAAAGATGTAATTGAAATTTTCAATCAAATAATTCAATTGCTCAAAATCAAAAAAATAAATGAAATCATTTATAAACCTTCTCCTTATATATTTCATAATTTACCATCACAAGAAGACATTTATGCAATATTCCTCCTCAAAGCTTCTAAAATTGGATGTACTATTTCATCGTGTATTGATTTGGAAAATAAGATTAAATTTATTGAATCCAGAAAAAGTGGAATTAGAAAAGCTATATCCAATCATTTAATGGTTGAAGAGTCTTCAGACTTTTCTGCTTTTTGGGAAATATTAAATGAAAATTTGAAATTGAAGTTTCAAAAAAAACCTGTTCACACTATAGATGAAATAAATAAACTGTATGACAAATTTCCTTCTAATATAAAATTATATGTTGCTAAAAAAGATCAAAATATAATTGCAGGAACAATTATTTATATAATTAATAAGGTGGCTCATGTTCAATATATTTCAGCTAATAATATTGGAAAACAGTTAGGTGCTTTAGATTTAATATTTGACAGACTTATAAATGAAATATTTAATGATTTTAAATTTTTTGATTTTGGGCACTCTAATGAAAAAATGGGTTTCTTCATAAATGAAGACCTGATATTTCAAAAAGAAGGTTTTGGAGCAAGAGGAGTTGTAAGTGATATTTATAAAATTCTGTTATAATATTAAATTATGCGAAATATAAAAAATTATGAAAAAGAATATAAAGTACATGAGTTTGAAAAAACAATGGTTGAATTCAGACGAAATATTGTTATAGATCAGTTGAAATTATATAAACCAAAAAAAATTCTAGAGATAGGTTGTGGCATGGAACCAATATTTAATTATTACAATAATTATAATGAAATAACGGTAATTGAACCAGGAAATAATTTTTATGAAAACCTTATTAAAATTAAATCAAAACATAACTCAAAAAAAATTATAGCCTTAAAAGGATTTGTTGAAGAATTTGAAAGTTATCTAAAATCAAAAAAATTTGACTTTATAATTATAAGTTCTCTTCTACACGAAATAAAAGAACCGGAAAAATTCATTGATTTTATTTCTAGTTTTTGTAAGAATGCTGTTATACACATCAATGTGCCAAATAAAAATTCATTTCATAGAATTTTAGCTCTTAATTCTGGATTAATAAGTTCCCTGGAAATACATTCAAATTCTCAAAAAAAATTACAGCAAAATGATTTTTTTGATATAAATCAACTAGAAAATATATTTATAAATGCGAATTTTAAAATACTACAAAAAGGTTCTTACTTCATTAAGCCTTTTACACATAATCAAATGCAACAAATTGTTGATGAAAATATAATTAATAAAGAAGTAATAAACGGTTTAAATAAACTTTCATATTTACTTCCAGAAAATGGTGCTGAAATTTTCATCAACACACAATTAACCTACAGTCCTAATGATGAAATTTCTTGATTTAAAAAGAATAAATTCTAAATACGAAAAGGAATTTACCGAAGCTGCTAATAATGTTATTAGTTCTGGTTGGTATCTAAATGGTGAGAATATAAAAAGATTCGAAAATAATTTAGCTAATTACATCGGATGCAAGTATGTTGTAACATGTGCAAATGGATTAGATGCGTTAAAAATTATCTTAAAATCATATGTAGAGTTAGGAATCATTTCTAAAGGTGATGAAATTCTTGTTCCTGCTAACACTTATATCGCATCAATTATTTCCATAACAGAAAATAATTTAAAACCCATATTAATTGATGCATCAACCTCAGATTTCAATTTAGACTTTTCTGACATTGAAAAATATATTTCAAATAAAACAAAAGCAATAATGCTTGTTCATTTATACGGAAGGATATGTTGGGACAATAAAATAAGGGAAATTTCAAAAAAATATAACTTAAAAATAATTGAAGATAATGCACAAGCAATTGGAGCAGAAATAGATGGGTTGAAAACTGGTAATTTAGGAGACTCCGCAGGCTTTAGTTTTTATCCTGGGAAAAACCTAGGTGCTCTTGGTGATAGTGGCGCAATAGCTACAAATAATAAAGAACTTGCTGATACATGCAGATCAATATGTAATTATGGTGCAGAAAAAAAATACATCAATAAATTTATTGGTTTCAACTCTAGAATGGATGAAATTCAAGCCGCTTTTTTAAATATTAAATTAAAAAATCTAGACTTTGAAAATCAATTGAGAAGAAATATTGCGAAATTATATATTGAAAAAATTAAAAACAAAAAAATAATATTACCATTAACAGAAAATATAAGCAACAATAAAGAACATGTTTGGCATTTATTTGTAGTAAGAACAAAAGAAAGAGAAAAGTTTAAAACTTTTTTACAAGAAAATGGAATTGAAACTCTGATTCACTACCCTATTCCTCCTCACATGCAACAATGTTATAAATATTTAAGCAAATTCAAACTACCTGTGACAGAGAGTTTACATAATGAAGTTTTGTCTCTCCCTATTTATCCTTACCTCAAAGAAACAGAAGTTAGTAGAATTATAAATGTTATAAATAAATATTAATCTTGAAAGAAATAAAAATTAATTTTTCAGACTTTTGGCCTGACTTCGATAATCATAACAACAGGTTCCTTAGCATTTTAAAAAAGAATTATAAAGTTATTTTTTCAGAAAAACCAGACTACTTAATTTATTCTTGCTATGGAAAT
>MDTG01143665.1_pt1 | contig 18003 bp, 24 predicted proteins | sample 811421 | NCBI WGS metagenome assembly MDTG01 (sample SAMN05326645, study PRJNA326480) | marine metagenome | isolation source: seawater | place: Pacific Ocean: South East | collected 2011 | reverse complement strand
GTCAGAAAGAATGTGCCTGGATTGATTGCGATACTAAGTATGAATGGATTAGCGACATAGGAGATTATAATGGCCAGACGCAAAAACACAAAAAGAATTGACCCTCGTTACTTTATGGGCGAGAAGGCAGAAGTTCTAAAAGAATCATTGGTTGATGATATCATTCAGATTATTAATGACTCTCCCTATAACTTAGATGATACAGAACTTGCATATGAGATTAAGGAAAAGTTTCCACAGTCAACCCCTGATCAGATTTATAAAGCCATGAATGATGAGAAGTTGGATCCTTATTACGATTCGATTAATAGTGTCTACTCAAAAATAAACGAAGAGGGCCAGACCGTCGCTGAGGGTGATTGTGGCGAGGGTAGCATGGCCCGTTCACAACTTGGCCGAACTGCTGAGTTAGCCCTCATGATTCAGCAGATGATTGATGACGACAGCGATCTTGAAGAGTGGGTGGAATCTAAAATCACTAAGTCGCAAGACTATTTATCCTCCGTTTTAAATTATATGCGGGGCGAGCAACTGTCCGAAAATGAAGAGGACGAAAAAGAAATACTTGTAAGAGATGAGAGAGGTTTGTCCGTAGCCAGAATGACGCTTCGTCAAATTAAAGATAACTTGCAAGAGAGACTTGCAGAGGCCGCTATGGAAGCGAAAGAGCAAGGTACATATACCCATCTTAATAGCGGCATGATACAAGCGCTATACAGGACATTGAAGGATTTTTATAAATTATGAGATTAACGAAAAAACAATTAAAGCAGATTATTGCAGAACAAATTGAAGGTGATGCAGCCCTGCTTGACGCTATTATGTCGCTTGCTGGAAAAATTGATGACTTAGACGTTAGTATTGATTATCTTGCTGGAGCAGTTACAGATCAAGATCCATTTTCGGTTGGTTATTCCCAAGCCACATCGGGTCGCCTTGCAAAACCTAAAGCCGCCAAGATGAATGAAACTGAATTAAAAGATATGGTTGTTGAAGAATTGAACAATATTATCGATGAAAATATGTTTACTAAAATGAGAGCAAGAATAAAAGATTTAACCGGGGGAACTCCTGACCGAGACATGATGCGACGTTTACGCCCCAACACTGAATTGAAACAGATGTGGAAAGACATGGGTGGCAGACTTGATACCTCCGATAAGGAAGCCGTCAACAACTTTGTTCAACGCGCGAACCTTGATATTGATGCCGAGAAGTATATGGCAAATATTGATTACGCTCAAAAGAGTGAACAATTGGGCCGCACGATTTATTCGCTTGTAGATGCGATAGCATTGTCTAACAAAACTGAAGAGAAAGCATAGCAATGTTCAGTTGGGTCGAAAGCGTTAGATCGTTTTTCTTCGGTCCTCGTTCTCTTGAAGAGATAGAAAAATCTTATCTTGACAAACTTATTAAGACAAACACAAAATATCCAGATAACGTATGTGGTTTAATAGAATCTATCACCAAACAGGGTTTCAGGGACATCGAAGATGATTTGCCGCCATCAGATTTAATGGTGGGAATGTTTGATGCATTACCGTGGATAAATTTTAAATACCCTAAGTTATTCGAAGCCGGCGGGTATTATGAAAAACTGACTGGTGATTTGCACCGTCTTTTTGGATGGGGAAGACTCATTAGGATACCTAACGTTGCCTTCAATCCATCTGCTATGGGTTGGATTGTAGCACAAGACAAATTTATTAAACAAGTTAATAGTGAATCGTGTACATTGGAGTCTGAAAAGGCTCAAGCGTTTATGGACTACTTGATAAAAAACGCTAAAAATGGTATAGAGTAAACTAATTATTGTACACTTGGAGACACTATGATGGTCAAAGCACAAGCATTTATAGATACTTGGTTAGGAAAATTGACATCTCGTAAATTAATGGTTTGGGCGACAGCAACATACCTTGCAGTTATAGGTACCCTATCAAGTGAAGATTGGGTCATTATATCTGCAATATACATCGGCGGCCAAACAGTACTCGATGGTATTGCAAAATTAAAAGGACACAATGGCTAAAAAGGCAATACTTGAGTTTGTGATAAAAAACTGGAAAGCAATTTTAATTGTTGCACTGTCTTTGGTTATCGCAGCAAAAAGCCAATACGACTACAGGCTTATGCAAAAGGCTTATCAAACTCAGGTAGATTCAGCCCAAGCGCAGATTGAAGGCTTAAAACAAATCCACAAACAAGAAATACGTAAAAAGCAAATGTTAATGGAGCAGCACATGGAGTCTATTGCAGCAATTGAAGCCGAGTACGAAAATGCTCTGGACATGATCGAACAATTAAGAAATGATAAAAAAGGTGAGTACAAGAATAGGTTTAACAAAGATAGAGAGCAACTGATTAAAGATATAGAATCTAAGTTTGGTATCGAATATGCTCCTTAAATTATTTTTATTACTGACAACCACCGCCGCCGCATCGCCGGAGTTTACAATATTAGAGTATAAAACACCCGCTCCGTTTGCTGGCGTGTTATTTAACGAAGATGCATTTGCTAAAATTATGGCTGATTATGACGTCGCCGTATTTTCGTGTGAGGCTGAGACAAAATACCAAGTTGATACAGTGATAGAAGAGTACGAGTACAAACTTGAAAATTTAAAAATTGAACACAAAGCCTTAACAGATGAGTATGATTTGTTTATAATGCAAAAAGATAAAGAAATAAAAGCACTTGCGACATCATTAGAGAAAACATCACCAAGATATAAATGGTTTTGGTTTGTAGGCGGCGTTGCTGCTGGGACTGCTTTGTCATATAGTGCATATAAGGTGTTTAATGAGTAATAAAAATCCTGATCGCATTGCAGCAATTGAAAAAGCGATTAAAGAAAAGTATGGGGCCGATGCAATTGCAAACCCTAAAGCATACTGGGACGAGGAAAAAGAAAAAGAGTATCTTAAACAGATGAAAGACTTTTATGCTAAAACTTCTAAAAATTCTGAATGGGAAGATAAAATTGACGTAAATGGTATAAAGGTTAGCAAAAAACTACTTAATAAAGAACCTCGCAAAAATTGTCCTGTCTGCGGAAAATTTCCAAAGAAATCTATGGATGATGTCTGTTTAGTCAAATTTGATTGCTGCAATACCTGCTATGTCATTTATGTTGAACACAGAGAGGAGCGATGGCTAAATGGTTGGAGACCAGATTTAAACAAGGATAAAAAATAATGGCAACAGTATACGATATAGTCCAAGGGCTTTCACAGGCCGCCGCAAACGCATATGATGGCGCTTTGGATGAAAATAATGAACCACTTAAGATTGGGTTAAACAGAGAGGATGGTGACCCTATTTTAGATAGAAGAGTGATGGACGGCTTTAAGGTTCGCATTGCCGGCAACATATTGCATCTCACTTACATGTCAGAAGTACAATTAAAACAAGTACACCAAAACGGCTTTGAAGATGAAGTTGTGGCCACCATGTCTGAAGTAGTCAAGTTCCTCAAGAAAGAGTACCGCAAGATTACAGGCGAATCTGTCACACTCTCTGAAGTTGAAGAGCCTGACATTAAAGTTGAAAATGTTTCCAACGTGAGATCATTCTTAACAGCAATCCAAACGTTTACAGTTGGTGGTCTCGAAGAAGCCATGAACAACGAAGACGGCAGCAAAGCCCCTGACGCTTACTGGGAAGACTTCATGTCTCAAGGTGGATGGACTGGTGATGGCGGAAAACGTCCTGAGAACGATACTAGAAAGAAGGAGTCGTAAAATGAAGATAAGTATTGCCATCTTAGAGCAGATTATTGAGGAAGAACTTGCTAAAGTTTTGCAAGAAAATCCAAATGATCCCACTAAGATTAAGACGCAAGCCACATCAACGGCTGCTTACAAATCTGATGCTCTTGGCAGAGTGGCTGCTGCAGATGCAAACTATACTTCTATTGAAAAAGGCTTTGTTACGCAAATAGAAGATTTTTTATCTAAACTTGCTGCAACGCCCGGCGTCGACTTACCTAAGTACAGGCCCCAACTGCAAACACTTTTAAAAAGATTGCAGGCCATGGTGGAGCCAGATATCGAGCAGCCAGCCTCTACAGACAAACCCCAAGCAGGAAAATAAAATGAAAATTACTCAATCACAATTACATCAAATCATTTTAGAAGAATACATCAAGGAAGAAAACCTTACCGAGGCAGATCAGGAAGAAATTGAAAAACTTTTAAAACAAATTCAAGGGGATAAATATCGCTCACCTGAGGAGCGCGACCCCAAAAGATTTAAAACAAATGACGGCGAGACTGCTGCAATGGACGCCCCGCATAAATCTATGACCCCAGATACAGGAGTACAAGATGTAGACGTACAGTCCCAGATTGCACAACTTGTAGGTGGTATGGATCCAGACGACGTAGCGGCATTGTTTCAATCTGTATTTTCTGGACTTCCCGGCGTTGAAATGCAAGATGATGGGCCTGGACCACCTTCACTCTATGGTGATCCAGCAGATGACGGCAGATCTCCAATTACGCTTGGTCCGGTTAGAGAGGGTTTTGAACTGTCAACTTTAAAGACTATGATTAGAGAAGCCCTTAAAAATGTATGAGTTTTGAACTTACCAAAAAACAAAAGTTTCAAGAAATTTTAAAGTGCGGTAAAGATCCTGCATACTTCTTGAAAAATTACGCCCGTATATCTCACCCGATGCACGGGCTAATCCTTTTTGATACTTATGACTTTCAGGACACCTTGCTAGAGGATTTCAACGACTATCGATTTAATGTGATACTTAAAGCAAGACAGTTAGGAATATCAACAATTACAGCAGGCTATATCTCATGGCTTATGCTTTTTCATAAAGATAAATCTATTCTTGTTATGGCAACTAAGTTTGCGACAGCAGGAAACCTTGTAAAGAAAGTTAAGAGCATTATGAAGAACTTGCCAGAGTGGATTCGTATTGCCACTATCTCAGTCGATAACCGAACGTCTTTTGAACTCTCTAACGGTTCTCATATTAAGGCTGCTTCAACGTCTGGAGATGCAGGTCGTTCTGAAGCGTTGTCTCTTTTAGTGCTTGATGAGGCTGCTCACATTGAGGGCCTTGAAGAACTGTGGACTGGTCTTTATCCCACACTGTCAACTGGTGGGCGATGCATTGCACTTTCAACACCTAATGGTGTTGGTAACTGGTTTCACAAAACCTGTGTTGATGCTGAAGTTGATTCAAACAACTTTCACCTAACAACATTGCCTTGGGACGTACACCCAGATAGAGATACAGAATGGTACAAAAAAGAAACAAAGAATATGTCAAAGAGGCAGATTGCTCAAGAGTTGGAATGCAACTTTAATACTTCCGGTGAAACAGTTATAGATTCTGAATGTATGGAGTGGTTGCTTAGTAATGTGTGCGAACCAAAACACCGAACTGGTTTTGATAGAAATTTTTGGATCTGGGAAGAGTTTGATTCAACATGTAACTATCTTATGGTTGCCGATGTGGCCCGCGGTGATGGAGCAGATTATTCTACTTTTCATATGATAAAGTTAGAAACGTTACAGATTGTTGGAGAATACCAAGGAAAGCCCACCCTAGACATGTATGCAAACATGTTAAACCAAGTTGGTCGAGAATATGGTAATGCGATGCTTGTTGTAGAAAACAACAACGTTGGCTATTCTGTTCTTGATAAATTAATTGAAGCCGGCTATCCAAATTTGTACCACTCAATCAAATCAACGCACGAATATATTGAACAATACCAAGCCGAATATAGAGCCACTGCAGTGCCGGGCTTTACTACTTCTTCTAAGACTAGACCCCTTATAGTCGCGAAATTAGAAGAGTTTATCAGAAATAAACTAATTACGATATATTCTTCTCGCACAATAAACGAGATGAAAACTTTCATTTGGAGGAATGGCAAACCACAGGCAATGAAGGGCTACCACGATGATTTAATCATGGCACTCGCGATCGCTTGCTGGGTTAGAGATACGGCAATTCAAAACAGCGCCAGAGAGTTGAACTATCAGCGTGCTTTTGTAGATGCTATAATAACATCAAAAACAACCATGAACACACAAATCAAAGGACAAACAGGCTACAAAAAAGACAACATGTTTGATAAACTAAGTGAAGCAAAAAACCTGTATAGTCAATACAAGTGGATTATAAAGTGAGAAATTAAATGGCAGACAAGAATTCAAACCCAAAAAACAACCAATCCCAACTGTTCAAATCTTTAACTAGATTATTTTCAGGCCCGATTATTAACTACCGGTCTCAGTCTGGTCGCAGAATTCGTAGACAGCATCTTGATAAATTTTCTTCAAGATTTAAATCTGCATCTGGTCAACAGTTCAAGAAGGCTATGTACAGCCCTATGGATCAGATTGGAGCAAATGCGATTGCAAATCAAAAGAGATCAGAAAGATACGTTGATTTCGATCAGATGGAATACACTCCTGAGATTGCTTCAACTCTCGACATATATGCCGATGAGATGACGACATATTCTGATCTGAGACCGATGCTAAACATCAACTGCCCTAACGAAGAAATTAAAGCAGTTTTGGCAATCTTATATCAGAACATCTTGAATGTTGAGTATAATTTGTTTGGTTGGTCCCGCACTATGTGTAAGTACGGAGACTTTGTTCTGTATCTCGATATTGATGATAAGTATGGTATTCAGTCCGCTATCTCTTTGCCACCTCAAGAGGTTGAAAGACTCGAAGGTCAGGATGCTTCCAACCCAAACTACATTCAGTATCAGTGGAACTCTGCAGGTATTACTTTTGAAAACTGGCAAGTTGCTCACTTTAGAGTTCTTGGCAACGATAAGTATGCACCTTACGGAACATCTATCCTTGAGCCAGCCCGTCGTATCTGGCGTCAATTGACTCTAATGGAAGATGCGATGATGGCTTACCGTGTCATCCGCTCGTCTGAGCGCCGCGTATTTAAAATTGATGTCGGTGCCATACCCCCGCAAGAGGTTGAGCAATTTATGGAAAAGACGGTGACTCAACTTAAAAGAAACTCTGTAGTCGATCCTGAGACAGGAAGGATTGATTTACGCTACAACCCGATGAGTATCGAAGAAGATTACTTTATTCCTGTTAGACAAGGCTCCGTAACAGATATTCAGAACCTTGCCGGCGGCCAAAATACCACACAGATTGATGATGTGAAGTATTTGAGAGACAAATTATTTTCAGCACTTAAGATTCCTCAATCGTATTTGACAATGGGCGAAGGCGCTACTGAAGACAAAACAACTCTTGCACAAAAAGATATTCGCTTTGCGAGAACAATTCAAAGATTGCAACGAGTTGTTATTTCTGAACTTGAAAAAATTGGGATTATTCATCTCTACACGCTCGGTTTTAGGGGCGATGATCTACTGTCATTCAAATTGTCTCTTAACAACCCATCTAAGATCGCGGAACTTCAAGAAATTGAACATTGGAAATCTAAGTTTGATATTGCAGCAGCATCAACTGAGGGATTCTTTTCTCGTCGTTGGGTGTCTGAAAATATTTTTGGCATGTCGCACGAAGAGTTTATTCGCAACCAAAGAGAGATGTATTATGACAGGAAGCACGATGCCTCATTACAACAAGTCGCAGAGGCCTCAGCAGGTGGCGCTGGAGGTCTTGGCGGAGGTCTTGGCGGAGGTCTTGGCGGTGACCTAGGTGGCGGCCTAGGCGGTGATCTTGGTGGCGGAGACCCTCTGGACCTCGGTGGCCCGGCAGCCGCACCTACGGAAGCACCAGCCGGTCAGGCAGACGCACCCGGACCCGGCGGAGCAGATACTCCCCCAGGAGATGAGTCTGCATTACTTACAGTCCCACCTGGCTCAAGACCAGCCAGTAGACTTAGTAAATATGAAAAAAGTTCATATTTGAGAAAAGATGGTGTCAACGATAAGCGCCCTGCTGGTAAAAGAGCCCAGTCTTACGCATCGATAGCCACCCCAGAAACCAATACTCCAAGAACTAATAATTTAGGTTACTCTGAATTATCATCCCTTGCGAGAGGTACTTATACAGAACAGACATCTATATATTCTAATAGAGAACTCAATGAAGAGAAAAAAATATTAGAAATGAGTAATTCTGTTAAATCATTAATTGATGTTTTAGATAAAAAAGAAAAACTACTGACGGAGCAAAAAGATGAAACACAATAAAAAAAGAAACACAGCGCTTGTTTTTGAATCACTTGTTAAAGAGATAACTGCTGCGATTATTAAAGGTGATACTGAGCGTAAAGATAAGGCTGTTTCTATTGTCAAAAAACACTTTAGACCCGGTAGTTTTTTGCGTCAACACTTAGAATGTTACAAGTCTTTGTACGAAAATCAAGATTTATCTCTTGAGATGTGCGAGAAGATTTTAAAAGAAGCAAACATCGCTAGTCGTCTAATCGACCCGTCAGGGTTGTTTAAGCAACAGACTGCGTTAATCAATGATATTAACAAAGAATTGGATCCAACTGTATTTAACAACTACGTGCCGAACTACAAAACTCTGGCTACAATAGATCAAATTTTCAATGCGAGAACCAGCCCCAAGACAAAGGTAATGTTGGAAAATCAAATCCTTGAAAATATGAGTAAGAAGGCTGAAGGCGAAGAGCAGACACAGGTTGATTCTCTGACACTCACAGCGTTTATCAACAAGTTTAACCAAAAATACTCTGAAGATTTGTTGGATGAACAAAAAGAGTTGTTAAATTATTATATTACCTCGTTCGTCGACAACGCTCTTGAACTTAAAGTATTTCTCAACGAAGAAATTGCAAGACTAAAAACACAAATTGATATAATTGATGACGGCGAACTGTTGCAGAAGAAGGAACTTATTTCTGAAAAACTTAACTCGTTTAAGTCTGCTGACATTGATGATAATGTTTTGTTAACAATCTTAAAGACTCAGCAACTTGTAAAGGAACTTGACAATGGCAGTAGTAATTAAAGTAGGCGCCGGCGCCAACAAAAAGAAAGTTAGACTTGAGATGGATTTACGTCGTTCTATGAACGGCGATTTAATGATTTTTGATCATGGAGACATCGATATTGTATTGTCACCTAACAAAAAGAAGGTTTACGCTTTTCCTAAAGAGACAATGACCGACTTAGTGTACGGCGCTCAAAACAGATTGTTTGCCTGTTTAAGAAAAAAAGGTATCGTAATTCCTGAATCTATTCAAGCAGGTGCCTTCTACGGCTCTTTTGAAGGTCAGTTAGAAGAATCAGTTGACCCGGATGCCTCTTCAGCAAAAATGGCTTTAATAAACATACATAATTTTATCGAAGAAGAGCGCCCCTACTTTGAGCAAGTTGAGGCTATTATTTCAATGGAAGACGATCACGTGCTTGATCCAGACAAAGAATACTCAACTGAACTTGGAGAAGTGCCACAGGCCGATCAGAAAGGCTCGATTCGCCCGGGATACATTAGAGATCCTTATGCGTACAATTATCTGTACACGATCTAGAATATTATTATGAGTGACATGAAACTAATTTTTGAAAACTGGGACAAGTTCATTAATGAACAACTTGACGCGTGCCCAGAACAGCCAGTAGATATTGACACATTTTTGAGTGGTATCGAACTTGCGATGATGGAACCCGAAGTTCAGAAGAGTACGATTGAACGGTTGAAGAGGCAAGGCCAAAACGTACAAAAGTTAAATAGCATTGTGACAATTGGAGGCCTCGTTGCTGGAGTTCCAGCAGTCGCTGCTTCTGCTCCTGTTTCTTTGGGCGCTGCACTCGTAGGTGTATTTGCCAATGTTATTAACGATGTACAACAAAAAAATACAAGCGCTAAAACAAATAATCTTTTGCGTCTTTTATGTATAGATTCAGCGCTGCTTGCCACAATTGATAACGACATCGAATCATCGTATTTACAAAATAGCGATATTCAACAAGAAATTGAAGATTATATAAAGGCTGCTAGAGAAAACGATAGGCCCGACCCGTTACCAGATTTTACAGCACATCTTGTAAATTGGTTGAATACTGACGCCAATTCCCCGTACGCGCAACAAGGAACACCGGGTCTAGACACTGACATAGTTGTGAGGAAATAATGGAACTTTTAACATTCGTACTCTGTGCGTATGGTCTTACACAAATAATAGTATACGGTAAGGTATTTAATAAAATAAGACCAACCGAAGGTCGCGCTGGAGAATTATTCCGCTGCCCAATGTGCATGGGCTTTCATGTGGGATGGTTTTTATTGCTACTTTCTCCGTTCACAGAACTATTTAACTTTGATGTAACCGTGGCCAACTTTTTTATTATGGGTTGGCTATCGTCAGGAACATCTTATGTACTTAACATGATTTTTGGAGATGAAGGAATTAAACATGAATACAAACAATCAAACCCAGAGTCCTGCCACTTGGACAAACAAGTGGATGCTTCAGCCAGTTAGGCGTTGCTGCAAAGGGTCTTAACTATGGGTAAACAATTACTTAGAGAATTTTATCAACTTTGTGAAGGTGGAGTTTGTCAAGATTTATTAACTGAGTCAGAAAAACAATTTGTCGCTGAAGGCGGGATGATGTTAACTGGCGTCATGCAGATGTGTGGTGTTAAGAACGGCAATGGTCGTATGTACACAGAGTCCGTGATGAAAAGAGAAGTAGGTAAATATCAACAATTGGTGAAGGACCAACAGGCTCTTGGCGAACTTGATCATCCACAAGAAGTAGAGATATCTCTTGAGAGAGTATCGCACAAAGTTACTGAGATTTGGATGGAAGGCAACAAAGTCATGGGCAAGATTAAAGTGCTTGAAACACCTGCCGGCAAAACCCTTAGAGCATTAGTCGAAGGTGGCTGCTGTATCGGCATTTCATCCAGAGGAACTGGTTCACTTATTGAGCGTGAAGGTGTCTCTATGGTAGCCGAAGACTTTGAATTGGTTTGCTTTGACATGGTGTCTACACCATCAACCCCCGGCGCTTTTATGCGCCCTCAAGGCCAGACACAAATGCGAGAAAGTGCAGAATTAAACGAAAACAAAGTTGATAACCTGATTGAAGATATTTTAAACGGATAAATAATGAAAAAAACAGATTTGAAAAAAATAATAAAACCACTCGTAAAAGAGTGTATTCACGAAGTCTTATTGGAAGAAGGGCTTTTATCTAATGTTGTGTCTGAAGTAGTCACAGGTCTTGGTGCTAATACAATTGTTGAGCAGAAGCCGATTGCCCGCGCACCAATACAGAAAGAAACTGCCCCCCGTAATAACAAACTTAAAGAGCAAAAGCGTTCACTTTTGGATGCCATCAATAAAGACGCATACAACGGTATTGATTTGTTCGAAGGTACAGAACCAATGTCAAATTATGAAGCGCAGAACCAGCAGGCTGGTGCTGTTGATTTAGGTAATCCAAACGATTCCGGTGTTGACATTAGTTCACTTATAGGTGTCTCATCCCAAATATGGGAAAAATTAAAGTAGGTAATAATGAAAAAACAAGCACAAGTAATAGTCAGAAAAAGAAGACCAAACGAAAGCAATGAGAGATTAATCAGAAAGTTTTTAAAAAAGGTCAAAAAAGAAAGAATTGTTGAAGAATGCCGAGACAGAAAGCATTATAATAAGCCCTCTGTTAAGAAGCGGATCAAAAAAGAAAGAGCAGAGCGAGCCCGATTGCGTGAGCAAGCAAAAAAACTTAAAGCACAACAAAGGCGCGCTAGAAAAAATTAATGACTATTTATAATGTAATTTAAATTTCTAAGGAGTTTTATAATGGGAAGTTGGAATTTAGAGCCGGGACTGAACCACGTCGGCGCCTATCAAGTTAGTGGTACACCGTGGGCAACGGGAAGCCTTAACTGTAAAATAGACGCACAGCCTATGGAAGCATGCATTGTCAACTTTCCATATGTGACACGGTGGGTAAAGATTATCAACAAAGATGACTCTAACACATGCAGAGTGGGGTTTAGCATCTCTGGCGTTACAGGGTCTTTTAACTTTTTCGAGGTTGGAAAGGCTTCTGCCGCAGGTGTACACTCAGACAGCGGCGTTTTAGATCTTAAAGTAGGATCAATTGTTATTTCAGGTTCAACCAGCGTTGATGTTGTTGCTGGGTTGACTAGCATATCTCAGAATCGCGTCGATACCGACTTAGGTCCGAACTGGTCAGGCTCAGCAGGAGTAGGCTAGATATATGGCAACCTTTGGCTGGGCATATGTTGACTGTGCAGACTCCGGCGGCGATGGTGCTGCTGCAGGACCGACTGGGTCACTACAGTTTGTAACTGGTGCCAGTGGCCACACGACAGGTTCGTCTAAACTTGTATACTACACTGCATCTTACGGAGAGCATACAGAGCCATCTACATTAGTATTGTCCGGTAACATGATTATTACCGGTACTATTAGCGCGAGTGTTTTTAATTATGAAAACATTTCGATTATTGATGCAACAGGGTCAACGTTTTTTGGTAACACTATCGATGATAGACACTTCAGAACAGGTAGTTTGGCCATCTGGTCCGGCACCACCGCAGTTTTAAGTGCTAGTTCCTATTCTAAGCAAACGTTCGTTAGAGGCTTTGGAGGTAACTACACCAACGTTACGAGCAGTCACTATACCGCATCCACTGATGACTATCTTCTCGGCGTTGCAACACCCTTTACGGGCGGCGCCGCACCCGTTAGAATCACTATTCCTGACCCAAGCACATATAGTGCTGGCGCAATCTTGGTTATTAAAGATGAAGCGACGAACCGCGGCGGCTCAAATATTACATTAACACGATCAGTAACCGAGACTTATACATTTGATGGTGACCCGTTTTATGTACTGACTGGTACCATGCCAGCAATTAGTTTGTATTCGAATGGAAGCAATTGGTTTGTCTTCTAGTTAATAGAGGAGGCATGTAAATGGCTTACAACAACATGTCGGGCACTGTGTTCTTGCCTGCAGAACTTAGACCTCGGATAGATATAGCATATGCTAACATTCTATCAGGTAACTTAAGCACGTCTGATGCTGCCGATGTTATTAACGTCCCTCGTGTATCTAATGCTACCAACAATGCAATCCTTACAAATGTAAATGGAGATGCTAATAACTTAGTTTGTGAAAGCAACTTGACATTTGACGGCGATACACTGGCTGTAGTTGGAGAAGTCTCTTCATCGTTGAACATATCTGCTTCTGCTTTTTACGGCGACGGCAGCAACTTAATCAATGTTAGGGCAGATAATGTAGTTGCTGAAGGACCCACCAACTCTTTACAGTTCCATGATCCCTCGGATGGCGACCTAACAGGCTCGATCAACCTGACATTTTCTCAGGACTCTTTATTCTTAACTGGTGGCTTAAATATAACAGGTGGCATAGAATTAGAAGGCGACTTTATACCGGCTACTGCAAACGCTAGAGATTTGGGCTCTCCTACAAAACCGTGGCGGGCTCTATACATTTCTAGCAGCACCATCTTCTTCGGCTCTGATTCGCTCAGTGTAGAAGATGGAAACATGAAATTTGGTTCAGGCTCTGCAACTAAAGCGTTCAATGTTGGTCATATGCATTTTAGAGATCGAGGCATCATTATGGATCAAGGTCGCGTTTTTAATTTGGCAGCGCACCAAATGAGATTTCATGGTGGTGTTGCAGTAAAAAGAAATACGATTTCAGAGAACCACGTGATGACAAACGGGGAGTACCTTGTCGCTGTACAGACTGATCAACTTACCGGCTCTAACGTAACAATAACATTACCTCCTGGCAACACAGTTGTGGACGGCCAGACATTTGTTATAAAAGATGAGGGAGGCCTTGCTTCCTCAAAACCAATTAGAATTTTAACGCAAGCAGACAATTTAATTGATGGTCAAAATTCGATACTTTTGGAATCGCCCTATGCAGCAATTACGCTTTATTGTGACGGCTCCACCAAATACTTTATTTGCTAGTTTTTCTTACCTATTTTATAGACTAATTAAACGTGAATGCTGGACTTGTTTGTATCTTCGGGTCTTACTAGTCTAGCATTTATTGTATAATTCATAATTTAGGAGAAATATATAATGGCTTACAAATTTCAATTAGGCGATGCTATCCTTTCTGGCGCTCTTAAGCAAGAAGGTGATATTGACATTGTCGAATCCGGCAAACTTAAAGTCGGAAGTACAGTTGTTGTCGACGCTGCTCGCAACATCTCTGGTGCGACCCTTGATGGTCAGATCCAAAACCCAGCCACTGCCCTTGAGTTGGCTTCAACCACTCACTTGGCCGAAGGCTCAAACCTCTACTACTTGGACTCCCGCGCTCGCGGTTCATTGCAAGTAAGTGCGGCGGACGGTGACGCTCTCAGCACACTCTCATACAACAACTCCACAGGTGTTTTCACATTTGATGGTCTTGGCGCAGATGAAATCCGCCTCCAAATGTCGGCTTCTTCGACAGCAAACATTAGCGCTTCTTATACGAAGCACACTGGTGTTATGTCCGCAACCCTTACAGGCTTCAGTGGCTTTGACACTGATAATCTTGCTGAAGGTTCTAGCAGACTCTACTTCACAGACGCTCGCGCTCGTGCTGCTATCTCTGAAGATGCTGATATTCTTTCATACGACAACTCTACAGGTGTTATGGGTGTTGTTGCCGCGGCTATGTCCGGCGCTGTTGCTGACACCATTGGTGCCCACGCTGGCGCTATCGCTGCTGTTCGTAGCAAAGTCTCAGTGACTGATGCTGGTGGTGACGGCTCCTTGGCTTACAACGCTAGCACTGGTGTTATCACATATACAGGTCCTTCGGCTGCTGAAGTCCGCGCTCACTTGACCGCTGGCGAAATGCTTGAAGTTGCTGATGGTGTGTTTAAGATCAAGGCTTCCGAGTACTCGGCCTCTTGGGCTGATGTCCTCGCAACCAAGAACACTGGTGACTTGGCTGAAGGTTCTAACCTTTATTACTTGGACTCCCGTGCTCGCGGTGCTCTCAGTATCTTGGAAGGCGCAGATGATATCGTTGCGTACAACTCGTCTACAGGTGTTTTCAGCATCCAAGATGCTAAATTTTCTGGTTCGGTCAAAAACGTTGTTGCTGGTCACGCCGATACAATCGCTGCTGTGCGTGGACACCTCTCTGTGACCGACGCTGGTGGTGACGGCTCCTTAGCCTACAACAACAGCACTGGTGTTATCACTTACACAGGCCCATCGGCTGCTGAAGTTCGTGCTCACTTAACTGCTGGCGAAATGCTTGAAGTTTCTGCTGGCCAGTTCAAGATCAAGGCTTCTGAGTTCTCGGCTTCTTGGGCTGACGTTATTGCTACCAAGGACACTGGTGACTTGGCTGAAGGCTCTCGCCTTTACTTCACAGACGCCCGCGCTCGCGCAGCAATCTCTGAAGATGCAGACATCCTCTCGTATGACAACTCCACAGGTGTTATGAGTGTTGTCGCAGCCGCTATGTCCGGCGCTGTTGCTGACACCATTGGCGCTCACGCTGGTGCCATCGCTGCTGTCCGCAGCAAGGTTTCTGTGACTGACGCTGGTGGTGATGGTTCTTTGGCTTACAACGCTAGCACTGGTGTCATTACTTACACAGGTCCTTCGTCCGCTGAAGTCCGCGCTCACTTGTCCTCTGGTGAAATGATTGATTACGCTTCTGGTGTGTTCAGCATTGACTCTAGCGAGTTCTCGGGTTCGTTCCTCGACACCCTTGCACACACTGACTCTGCGGTTCACGTTCGTAGTCACTTGTCGGTCACTGACAGTAACTCGATGGACATGTCCTTCGCAGGTGGTGCAATTTCTGCAGACCTTAAACTTAATTCTGGCGACGGCGACAACTCTCTTGAAGTTGCTGCTGGCGGTCTTCGTCTTAAGTCTACGATTGCAGGTGCTGGTCTTACACTTACTAGTGGTGTCCTTTCGCTTGATGGTAACGTTCCTAACTCTGTTGGTGACGTTAACGCTACTCTTGTCGAAGGCTTCAACTACGGTAGTGCAGATCTTACTGCTAACCGCACATGGACTCTTCCAGCCTCTCCAACCGCTGGTGACGTTGTGCACGTTAAAGCGCCACTTGTTGGCTCTAACAAACTCATCGTTGCTGCCGGTGCTGGCGATAACATCGACGGCGTTGCTCAAATCGAGATTGAATCCGATTCGGGTGCTGTTTCCTTGATGGCTATCTCCGACGCTGCATGGAGAATCTTCTAATCTAAACATAGTTTTAGACTTAGACTATTACTTTGGATGCCCTCCTTGTGGGGGCATCCTTTTTTTTATACTAATTAAGAATAATATGAAAGCATTAGACTTACATGGCATTAGGCATCACAAAGTAAGAGATATGGTAGAAAACTTTATTTTACTAAACGAGACGCCGCTAAAAATTATCACCGGCAACTCAACAACAATGAAGAGTCTCGTAAAAGAAGTCCTAGAAACTCACGGGTTCTATTACTTTCCAGAGCACTTTAGCAATTTTGGTGCTTACATAATACAAGACAAAACAAAAATTTAATCTATTTATTGAAGAAGGGAGTTAATATGGCTTATAACGTACTTAAGGGCAATGTGCAGGGCTCTGTCGATCAGCACGCTGATCAAGAAATTGATGGTGTAAAGATTTTTAAAAACACGATCAGTGCAAGTATTTTTTACGACACAGATGCTCAAAGCCCTTGTGCAACCTTAAAAGATGTTGCAATTAAAAAAATAAAAGGTAATGTAAACAACGGCTTGATAATTGCAGATAAAGAAAGTGGCGCTCGTACGAATCATAATTTAACTTATAATTCTGATACAGAAACTTTAGTATCTAAAAATATCAAGGTTGATACAATTATTGGCTCTGGAATGTTTTTGCATGATTTACCAACCGATAAATTTAAAAATAAAATAAATGCTAATTTTTTAGAACACGGCCTTGGTCTCCATAATGTCAGGGGAATCTTGCAAGTCAAAACATCAGAAGGCATACATATTAAAGATAACGGAGCGCTGTCATTAACAATTGGCACTGACTCCGGCTTAACCATTAAGGACGGTAGTGTTGCCATTGATATAACGAAAACATCGAAGATAAACTCCGCCGGCCAAAACCTTAGCGACGACGACTTGCTGCTTGTAACCGATGTGTCATCTGGAAAAACCACAAACACTTCAATACGCAATTTGTTTGATGGGTACATTAACATGAAGGTTCAACATCCTGCAGGCGCCCCAAGCCAGTTGCAGTTTAAAGGTAGGAAAGGTTTTGATTCTAGCGCAGCACTAAGTTTTGATTCAACTTCATCAGTTCTAACTGTTGAAGGAGAAATACTCGCTAAGAAAACCTATGTAAAAACTAAGTTGGTGTGTGAAGGTTCAGTTTACAAAAAAATAAAAACAGTGCACGATTCAAAATACGATATCGACGATGCTGACTACACAATAATTTGTAACACATCTAACAACAACATTGTTATTAATTTACCGTCGCCGGTGAACAACAGCGGCCGCATTCTAAATTTTAAGAAAACAGAGACTGACATATACAAATTAAATGGAAATACAGTTACCCTTGCATGCAAAGATGGTAAAGTCGACATCGGCAACCAAGAAATTATAAAGACCAATTTTTCATCGCGTACACTACAGTGTGATGGAAGTAACTGGTGGATTATTGGAACTAAAGGTTCCTAGCAGATATTTAATACAAACGGAGACTAACATTAAATGGCTTACAACAATAACAAAGGCCCACAACATAGCGGCGATATTCAATTTGAAGGGGATCCTAATGATGTTCAGATTGATTTCGAAAACGATCAAGTATCACTGAAAGCAGGTGGTGTAAACAGATTAACCGCAACTAGTGGTAGTGTATCAATCTCTGGAAGTTTAACCGCGTCAGCAGACATAAAGGCTACTGGCGATATTCATGCTACGGCATATTATGGCGACGGCTCCAACCTTTCAGGCGTAGGCGGTGGCGCATCATCAGGCTCTGCGAGACTTTACAGCAG
>MDTG01311841.1_pt1 | contig 18004 bp, 14 predicted proteins | sample 811421 | NCBI WGS metagenome assembly MDTG01 (sample SAMN05326645, study PRJNA326480) | marine metagenome | isolation source: seawater | place: Pacific Ocean: South East | collected 2011 | reverse complement strand
GCAAATGCGTGTTGGGCAACATACGCCACACGTAAATTAGGATGTCTTTCAACACCGCCTTGGTCAGGCTCCAATTCACCCACCATCAATTTCACCAACGTGGATTTACCGGCACCATTCACACCGACGACTGCCACACGAGAGGCAAGTGAGCATTGAATCGAAACATCAATCAACTGTGGATGTGGAGCGGTTGGATATTGGAAATATATGTTTTTAGTCTTCAGCACGGCCTTTGTCAAGGATTTAACGCCTTCTAATGGACCGGGTTCAGGGAAATTAAATGCCACGATATCGCTGGATAATTCATAATAAGCCTTTGCTTCAGGTTTCTGTTTGACGAACTCCGACAAATTACCACGATATGATTTCAATTTCAAATTTTCATAATGTATGATATTTGTACACACAGCATCCAAAAATTTAGTGTCGTGAGAAACTAATAAACAAGTACACGTCTTCAAATTAATCAAGTAATCAGTCAACCACTTAACAGCAAATTGGTCCAAATGATTTGTAGGCTCATCCAACAATAACATATCAGGATTCAATAACATCGCTCTTGACAATGCCAATTTCATACGCCAACCTCCAGACAAAGTGCTTACACCCGCATCTAGTGCGGCAGCTGTTCTTGAAACACCGAATCCCATCGACGTCAACATCTCTTTCACAGCATCCTCACTACAACCATTTTGTTTGACCTTCTCGTCACTCATTATGTATTCAATCACAGTCATATCTGCCTTTTCTCCAATGATTTCACATTCGACATACACAGTAATTAATTCTGTAGGAAATCCCTGTAAGTTACCTCCAGCAATGGACTTCATCAATGTAGATTTTCCGGCACCATTGGGTCCTACCAGACCATACTTGCGGCCAATTTTTACGCGAAATGGTGTTTGATGAAGCAACACACGAGTTCCGTATGCCAGAGAAAATTGTGCGTTACATAGGTCTTCTTCTTCATCTTCTGGGTCGACTTTATCGGGGGTCAAGTTCGCAATACCCTCTTTATGAACTTTTTCTACAATTTCTTTTGTTTGAGATTTTTGGTCACAATCTAAATAAGGAGTCAAACAGGCAGACCAGTCATCATACAGACGATTATTAGATTGTATGAGTCCGACACAACATTTCGCCATATGGTCTAGTAAACGGCCATTTTGTTCAGGCATTTTTGCTTCTTCTACACTTGTGACTATCAATTTACGAACCTCGTCGTATTTCATTACATTGTCGCTAATTTCGGCAGCTTCGCTACTGACCCGATGAAGGGTGTCTAGAGAGTTTTGACACACTTTACGGACTTCTTCAATGGCGATTTCGTCGATACCTCTTTCTAATACAGGTTTTAATATTGGATAGAAAAATGCGGCAGTTCTTGGGTCATTAACGAGTTTACACATATTACCAATAACCAAGGCGGCACGACGTTTTACGGCGACTTTTTTCTCATACATACCTTTTTTCAAAATAGGAACCAATAATCCTAAAGTAGACATATCAACTTCATTTATGAAACTCGTCGCAACAAGAACATCGAGTGCTTGTTCGGTATATTTCACTGGTTCCATATAGGCCTTAATTACATCGGGAATGATTTTAGTAATATCGACATTATCAATGACAGAACATAATTCTTCGAAACATAATTGTGTTTGTTGTTTGACATCTGGTTTAATATCTCCGGCCATATCGATGAGTCGCAAAATCATATCTGGTAAATTGAACTTAACAACCGTTGATTGATGTTTGGCGAAAGAACCGAGCAAAATAAGGGCACCTTTTTTGATTTGCCATTTCATAGAAGTGAAATTTTCATACAAAATATTCATGTATTCTTTCATGGCAAATGGGTTCATTTTTTTGATGATTTGTTCACCGACTTCCTTTGCTTGTTCCATAGTATTTTTATTTGTGAGTTTATTGAGAATTTCTGGCAAAATGTCGATGAGGAATGGTTCAATTGTCAAGTCTTTGTTTTTGATGTATTTCAATATTTCTGTGTATGAATCATTTTGGATAAATCCGCGTAACACTTCGCTGGTAGACTCGATGTAAGTCATAATAAATCAATAATGATGTGTTTTTATATAATTTGAAAAAAATGATTATATAAAATTATCTATATGAATTAAATTTATTGTTGTTCTTTCTGAGTTCTTGATAATGATTTATGTAAGATATTTTTTTTCGTTTTGTTATTGGATGTTTCCTCAACTTCTTTAACTGATTCTTTATTGCCACTTTTTTCCATACAATATTCGTAACCATCTTTTATGGTTTCTTTTATTGTATTAATAATTTTTCCCAATACCACCCGTAACAGGTCTTTGTTCTTTTCAAAGGTTTTGTTCAGTTTCATGGATTCAATCGATATAATGATTTCGTTTATTTTTTCAATAATTTGCTTTCTGAAGGTAATCATTTTGCGTGTGAATTCGATGTTTTTGGATATATTGACTTGTAACCTAAATTTCTCAAAGTCGGATTCAAATAATTCTTTCCTAGTGAATATATTGATGTCGATATTCTTCAAATCGGTTTCAATAACTTCTTGAAACTGTGCTAGTTGTCTACCATTGATTTTCAATTCATTGATGTTCTTCAACAAAATACGTGGTTTATCGAAGATTTCCTCAATATCAAATAATCTATCTATTTTATTCATTTCCTCTTTCAAGTTGATTTTTTCTTCACAATAAAAATCGTTGTCGGCTTCTATATCTGTTGGAAATAAAGAAATCAACCATCCGTATTTCGATATGTTATCATACGCATTTTTTATGTTTTCACGTTCGTAAATCAAATATGAGGGAATTGATGTAAGTAATGCTGCTAAAAATGTTTGACTGATGATTACTTTAAACATTAATGAAATAATAATGGACATACTTGGAAACAATGAAGTTTCAGCGAAAGATTCGGTAGAAGCCAAAATATCACTTCCAATTGTAACAGCATCTGGGACAATCGTAGAAGTTGTGAATTTTTCCATAGTATTTACAGCATTTCCTATATTATTCAGTTGGTCACCAATGATTGTTTCCGTTCCACTAGCTAATGGGATTACTGCGTCATTTATAGTGAATTCTCCTACAGTTTCTAAAGCTTCGGCACCCCTTTCAGCAATGTCTAATGTATACATTGGAACATTTGACATAATCATATATGTATCATTTACTAATTCACCGGGCCAGCTCCCAATCGACGCTAGCCATTCGTATGGTGCCATTACAAAATCACTTGTATGAAGGAATCTAGAAAGACTATCAAATGTCAAATAATTGTTGTCACCTACACCGATAATTGCCTGAAGTATGTCTACCAGTTCATAAAATATAACCCCTAATATAGCCATTGGAATCCAACCGATTGTAGCAAATACGTCGGCAAAAATGTAGAATACATCTCCCCAGAGGCCTGTAATAACACCACCTTTCATTTCTTTTTCATCTAAATTTTTGATTGTTTTAGATTTTCTTTGTTTCTTTCTCTTTTTTCTAGTGGTTGACTTCGCACGTTTCTCTTTAGTATTGTGTGTGATGGATGTGAATAATTTTGCTGCCAATTCTTTTTTTTGTTTAGACATTCTTCTTCCTTTTTTATTCGTTATCATTTGTTTCAGTGATTCCAACTGTTGGTTTTTCGAATCTGATTTTTCAATTAAACCATCTAAATTTTTCAGTGCTTCTTTTCTCATTTTCCCATATGAACCATTTTTAATTCTGTTAAACATAATAGACTTTACTTGAGGTGTCATCTTATTTGATTGTTTATTATAAGCATCTCTCAATTTATCAACTATTTTTACTGAATGACCAAGAAGTTCATGTGGTTTTGTATTCTTTTTGGCTTGTTTCACTATTTTTATAATATTTTTTTTACTATTCATAGACTTCTTATTCATGCATATATAATAACCATACACTTTTTCTTATCTAGTTATCCATACAAATAGTTCATTGTGAATATGATATCCGCAAAAAATCCACACACACTAAATATCAATAATATGTATTCAATAGGCGTTTTTTTCGGTTTATTCGCGAAATAGACGATTAACAATAAGAAAAAAGGTATGGCTAAAATATCCCCCAAGTTAATTATCTGAATACCCAACACATCCATCTTCTATATTTATTATATATTAAATTATAGATATTTTTATTACACCATAATCAAAGCCGTTCTATACAAATATATAATGTATGAGACCATCCGCAAAATATTTCATACAAAATAAATTCCTTTAGTAATGTAAAAAGAGATGAATATTTTCGACTCCTTAGGGGACGAACCAAAAACGGAGAAAAAACGTCGCGGAAGGAAACCTAAAAAGCAGTCGGAAAAATCTCTCTTAAATACATATTTCGCTGATTTCCCCAAAGATGACCCAACTGATAGTAAGAGTGACGATAGTAAAGGCGTTGGAGAAAAGTTAGCTCGTCCTTATGAAAACTTGCGTTATATGACTCAGAGTGAAAAAGTGAGATTTGAAAGTAAATTTTCCAAACCAAAGAACCGCAATCAAGAACAATATGAAAATATGTTGAAGAATAAGAACAAGAAAATCATTGTTGCGACTGGTCCTGCTGGAACTGGTAAGACGATGTTTGGAACAGAATATGGTGTAAAGAATTTTCTAACAGGTAAATACGAGAAGTTGATATTTACAAGGCCTTCGGTTTCCGTGGATGAGGATTTAGGTTATTTGCCGGGGACTTTGGAAGAGAAAATGGCACCGTGGGTTCGTCCTATTTATGACATATTACACCAGTTTTTGACTCCCAAAGAAATTGCGGCATATATGGAGGAAAAGACGATTGAAATTGCTCCTTTGGGATATATGCGTGGAAGAACATTTAAAAACGCGTGGTTAATAGCGGATGAGATGCAGAATTCCACAGTGGCTCAAATGAAGATGTTAATGACTCGTTTAGGAGAAAACAGTCGGTTGGTCATCACGGGGGATTTAGAACAATATGATAAACCAGAAACAACAAATGGATTGGAAGATTTCTTGGATAAATTCAAAGGGAAGCGTTCTTCGAGTATAACAAGTTTAGAATTTGATAAAACGGATATACAGCGTGAAGAGGTTGTTAAAGAAGTTCTCGAAATTTATTCTGGAGAATGTGTTCCAGCACACTATATAGATACAGAATCGATAGAGGAAGAAGAATCCAAAATCTAGAAGATTTAAAATAAAAATTTCCAATCTTCTTTTTGAACTATTGTAGTAGAAAAATGTATATATATTTTATATCATACATGTTGAATTTAACAAAACTCGGAAAAGATATCTTCAATTTCAAATCTAAGATTTCTATCTTACATAATAAACCATTGTTATACGCATTCTTCATCATTGCTCTTATTCAACTTGTGTATTTGTTACAGTCTGGAAATTTCTATTTTGCCGCCGTTTTATTACTAATTGGTGTTATTACGCGATATTTTAGTAAAAATATGTTGGTCATCATTTGCGTGGCCCTTGCCGCTACAAATGTATTAATGTTGGGACCAAACGCAAGTCACAGTGTTGTAGAAGGTTTTGAAGACGACGAAGAGGAAGAAGTAGAAGAAGAAATGGAAGAAGATGATGAAGAAGAAGAATCTACCGATATTTCTGGAAATAAACCTACTTCCACACCTGAACCAGATGTGCCTTCAGAAGGATTGAATAACGCAGAAGAATCGAAAGACCTTAATTTAGCATTAAACGCAGAAAACCGTTTGAAAGAGTCATTCAATAAAGTGGATTTGTATGATAAAAATAGTGTTATGGACTATGAGAAAAACTCCGACAGAGTCATTTTAGCACAAGAAAAGATGTTGAGTAGCATTAACCAATATAAACCTCTTTTGGATACTATTAATAGTATTTCAAAAAATCTTTCGTTTTTTAACAACACAAAAACAGAATAAGTGAGTTGTATGGTGGATTCATACAATATATTATATATAGTATATACAATCTATATAATATAAAAATATGGCATTTCCAGGTCCATTAGATCCAGCAGTATTAGGTCAATCTATAATGAGTGTAGTTCAAACTGTGAGAGGTTCCATTCAAGACAGTGTCACTCAAGTAGCAACATTTTTGGGAAATTTTATTTCTTCCAACATCTATGCGATTACCCTTGCTTTTGTATTACTTGCAGTAGCATTTTGTGAACTTATCGGTTATACTTTGAAATGGTTTTTCGGGGAGATAATACCGTGGTTTTTTGCGAAATTCTTACCTTGGTTAGTGGGACTTTTTATGTGTGGTGTGAATGGAATAGTTAATTTACCCCAGTGTTTTTTATGGTATATGTTGGATATTGCTGGTCGTATTATTTATTTGCCATTTAGAATAACATTTTGGTTCCTAGAATATTTAACTGAAATTGAACTGACCAAAATAGAGAAAGATGTATGGTGCTTTTTAGAAGAAATTGATCAATATATTTATAAACCTGAGCCGGATGGTTTAGGGACAGGAATCCACATTATTCATTTCCCAGACTCCGTAATACTTAAATGCTACACTTGTAAATCTAAATTTCCAAAACCACCACCATATGAAACACAAAACGCATTCAGTTTCATCAACAGGATTAAAAACATTTTTTAAATTCAAAAAAATAACACATTATAATATATAAAAATGGCAAAAAAATGTGCCCCCGGAATGTTTTGTATTGAAAATATGACCATCGTATTACTACTCATCATCATTTTTATGATTGCGTTTTTCTATTATACTATTTTCGTAAAAACTCCAACACAATCATCCAGTATGAGAGAATCCGACGCAAAATATATGCCACCTATTATTCAAATCGGAGTAGATAGTCGCAATAAACCACCCATCAACACATTACATAATTTGTTGGAGCCCCCCGAAAATAATTCCCACATCATTCAAACACAATCCAGAATGGCAGTTCCTATTAATATTGAAACCCGTGGAACTAATATGGACTACACACAAGTCGGAATTTTGACACGAAGCCAACAACACCAGACCATTAATGGCAAATCCGATGATTTAATATTACCGTTGATGGGAAGAAAGCAACAAATGGGACGTGATAAATGGCAGTATTATACAATGTCCACCACAGGAAATATGAATACACGACTACCAATTAGTTTGAATGGTAAGAGTTGTTCGGGTGAGTATGGATGTAACGATTTGTATAATGGCGACAAAGTATATGTAGAAGGTTACAATGATACATTTACCGTTACTTTATACGAAAATGGAACTTACCGATACATTCCCTATTTGTGAAGATAATTTTAGGAACGATTTGAATTTCATAGGTATATAATTATATCCATAATAATTATATATGTCATTTGAAATAAATAACGAAATAAGTGATTTGGATAAGATATACTACAACTATCCTACATATAAAATATATAAAACACAATATGAAAAAACATTGGAAAATGGTGGATATATAAAAGTTGGATACGCAGCACAACCAAATACCATTAACATAGATTATGCCGATTTTGACTCTGGTTACGTAACCAAAAATATGTATATTTCCAAAAAAGTTCACTCAATTGATAACGTCGATTTCCAAGGTGAAATATTGATTGAACATGTTTCTAATACCAATGGATTCAGACCACTTTACATTTGTATTCCTGTGAGAACAAACACAAAAATGGAGGCAACAGATATCGACCGAATTATTGCCCATGAAGAAAATATCGTTGAGTTCAATATTAATGATGTTCTCGACAATGATATTCATAAAGCAATATTGTATGAGAGCCCCGGATATTTAACAGAACAACATGTATTATTGTTCACTAATCCTATTGAAATCAAGTCTTCTTTCGACGATTTTCTAGTGGTTGATGTTGTGAAAAATTACGACGAAACATATCGAACTATTTTGACTGAAAAACTGCCTGTTCAAAACACTACGCCTACTCCTACAGCTGGTGTAGAAGGTTTTAGATCTAGAAATAAAACAAAAACATCGACTGCGTATTGTCAACCCATTGATGAAATTGAACCAGATGTTCAAAACGAGGCTAGTTTAGAAGTTCCTCTAAAAGGTAAATATAGCCTAAAAGACTCTGAATACGAATACATCAAAACGGTTGTTAGCTTTACATCGTATTTTTTAGCAATGGTGTTTGGATATTTAGGGGCTCCTTCATTGTATAAAAATTTAATCGTAGACCTTGTTAATGATAACGAGAATCTTAAAACATGTATGGCAAGAGCAGGTCGATTATATTCTATCGATATTTACATTTGTGTGGTAATGATCATGTTTGTGTATTCATTATTAAGCAATGGTGTTAAAACAAATAGTAAAGGAAAAACAACAACAGCATTATTAGTATTCATCTTTTTCATTGTTTCATTACTCCGAATTTATTTATTCAAAATAGACCTAAAGGGTCCATTTCCAGAAATGATTCAATGCGATGAATACGATGAAACAAAAGAGCCCGACCCTGAAAATCCAAATGAGTATATCACTGAAGAAATACAACAAGATTTTGCCGAATTTGCCAGCGAAAATGTTGGACTGTTCAATAATGTTACTGTGTTTGGTATTTTCTTATTTTTGATGATTATCACTCTTACCATATTATTTACAACGAATGCTGGGTCGTTATGGTTGTTTGGTATTTTGTTGGACGTATACATTGTTATTTTCTATGTGGTGAAATCCAAAGCAAAAGGCGGAGATGAAGAAGGTGAAGAACCCGAAGAATAAATAAAATATAGTCAAGTATTTTATTTATGTTTGATTTATGCTCTGGAAGCACCATTTACTAAAGCATACACAGGCTTGAAGCTACTTCCACTATCATCGCGGATGAAATCCTTTTGTGCTGGTGCCATTTTCTTGATGACTTCTTCTTCCAAGGTGGTTTCTTTAGGAGGGTTCATTTTGGCCATTTCTTGGGTCTTCTTTCTTTCATTTGGTGTGTGTTTCATCATAGGCTGAGGCTTATACACCATAGCACTTCTTCTCAATAATTCATATGCAACAAATATGAATACTACTCCTAAAATAGGATTGGAATAAAGAAACATTAATACTACAAGAATGAAAATAGCCAACATACCGAAAGAACCGTTAATCAATGGGGCTACCATTCTAGGTGTAGGAAGTGGGAATATTAAATACACAATAAACACCAACAATACAACGATTTCAGAGGTGGATAGAGATTTGGAAAAATCGGATAACTTCATCTTAATTATATACTATATGGAAACAAATTGTTTTTCAAAAAATTGAATGAATATAAAGAATAATTCCCAATACTATATGACGATGAATTTCCATAAAAGAAATATCAAGAAATCCCAAGAAAAACCTGCCAAAATTTCACTAAGCGATTCATACAAATCCGATGTGTGTGAAAAAGCCTATTTGGGACGACGAGGATATACTATACCTAAATCTATACTATCCGAACAAGACCTAAATTTTCTTAAAGAAGACCTCTTTCTAAAAGCCAAACCGGGAATTAATATGGGTGCCGCTACTGATATTGTTTCATTTCCTGTATATCGAGAAAGCCCTAATAAATTATACATTCCGCGATTTTACGGCGAAAAACGCTATGGAAAACCTCATAGAAGTGAGATTTCTGAAGGGGACCCATGTGACTTACAATTCACCAAAACTCTTCGTGATTATCAAACAGAAATTATTAATGTTTACTTGAATCACGTGAGCAATAATGGTGGAGGAGGTATACTCGAGGTCGGATGTGGTAAAGGTAAAACGGTTATGGCATTAAATATAATAAGTAAGATTCAGAAAAAGACATTGATATTGGTTCACAAGGAGTTTTTGATGAATCAGTGGATAGAGCGTATTGGTGAATTCTTGCCATCGGCTCGTATAGGAAAAATCCAAGGTCCTAAATTCGAGGTGGACGACCGTGATATAGTTTTAGGAATGATTCAAACAATGTATAGTCGTGAGTTTCCTACAGGTTCATTTGATAGTTTCGGTCTTACTATTATTGACGAGGTTCATCGTATTGGTAGCGAGGAATTTTCCAAAACCTTATTAAAAACGGTTACTCCGTATATGTTGGGAATTTCCGCCACGGTAGACCGCAAAGATGGATTGACGTGTGTATTACATATGTTTATTGGCGACAAGATATATCACGATGATTCAGAGAAGAAAGACCCGGTATGTGTGCGTGGTATTCAATTTCAGCATACAGATTCGGATTTCGTTCAAATGGAATACGACTTTCGCGGAAATCCTAAATATAGCACAATGATTAGTAAATTATGCGATTTTGGTCCCCGCAAAAATTTCATCGTAAAAGTCACACAAGATTTATTGTCTGAAAATAGCGAGAAACAAATTATGATATTGGCTCATAATAGGTCTCTTCTCACATATTTACACGATGCCATCCAACACAAGAATATTGGAACTGTAGGATATTATGTGGGAGGTATGAAAGAACACGCATTGAAAGAAACCGAAGAAAAACAGATTGTATTGGCGACATATGCTATGGCGGCGGAGGCATTGGACATAAAAACGCTATCTACACTAATAATGGCTACGCCTAAAACCGACATAGAACAATCTGTGGGTCGTATTTTGAGGTCGAAACACGAAAATCCTATTGTTGTGGATATTGTTGATTTACACGATATATTCCAAAATCAATGGAGAACTCGGAAACGATTTTATAAGAAATGTAATTATAAAATCATATACAATACAAGTGGGAAGTATGTAAATATGGGCGACTGTGATAAATGGAAAGTCGATTTTGATCCAACAAATTGTAAGAAAGAACCGACTAAAAAAAAGTCTTCGAGTGAGTCTATTTGTATGATTCAACTATCGGAAGAAGAACAAGCACAAGACCACATTACTAATATTTGATTACGCACTGTCACATTCAACCACTCCAGCGAAGAATTTGACCCATTTGAATCCAGCACCTCTCATTTTTTTCTGATACATAACGTAATCACCAAAACCGTAAACCAGTACCAATGCCGCAATAGATAATAATCCATATTCAATGTGTAAGATTTGTTGATTGGTTTTGTCGGAGATTTCTTTGCGTTCATACACATAAGCTCTATAGGTGTTGACAAAGTAAAGGATGAAAACCAATGAAAAGAAAATCAAGTTAGGGACCAATTGACTCTTGGATGAAAGTAAAAACAGAGCATAAATTCCAAAGGCATAGCCGAGAGTATTTACTGTATTTCCACTCGACCAATCTGTGGCTACTTTGTCTTGTCTTTCTTTATTATAATCCCAACCACCTTCCAACATAATAAACACAAAAATCATAATGACACCGATAATATGACGGGCATATAAATTGTTTTTCAACATATTTTGCATTTGGCACGATAACACATCTGAGACATAACCGCTAGAAACAACTACAAAAATGAGAAAAATAAATGCTACTTGTGATATAGATCTTCCAATATCCATTATAAATTATACACACAAAATTTTCTTTGTTCGTTTGTTTGAAACTATCTAAATTATTTCGTTGAATCATAAAAAAAGCAACTTTTTATGATTTTTGTATCAACATAGTTGGTTGCTTGTTTTTCTATTTTTCTATTTTTCTATTTTTTATAAGAATCAATGTTTTACCTTTCGCTGCGAATTTTCATCACCAGCTCCAAATTGAACAAACGCTTCTTTAGGTCTTCGTTTTCTTCTTTCAACGCCTCGTGGTCTCTACGAAGTCTATCTACCATATCCGTCAATTGAACATTGTTGTATTCTACATCGGGCTCAATCGGGTTTGTATTGATTCTACATCTCAAATACTCCAATGGCTTCATACCACACAAAGGAAGGTCATATGCTTGTGGATAACAAGTTGTAATGTTTGTCAAATGCGATTCGACAATAGCATTGGAATACCAATATCTGAAATGGACAAAAGCCATGTTCATATTACCTTCCTTTTTTTTCACAATATCTATGCGGTAAATATCGCCCAGATATTGGAAGATTGTTCTCAGTTGTTCTTCTGTAATAGTATGATGAACAGTTTGAACATAGATACTTTTTCTTCCGTGACCGTAGACCCAGTTTTTCAATTGGTTTGAATCGCCACGCAATAAAAGTTCATTATTAAAGAATTCGCCTTGTGGGTTGTATTGGTCTTGAGTAGTAGTAAAAGCTTCCATAGTAATATTATCAATGTGTTTTATGCTACCATCAAATGTAGAAAAAGAGAATCAATTTTTTAATTACCCATTTGTATTTCTTCATCAAATATTTTAAATACTTCCTTGTCGTGACTAATAATAAAGACATTTTGTTTGTATTTCTTGAAATCTTGAATAATTTGTATGACTTCTCTTTTAAGTTCAGGGTCTAAAGCGTTAGTGGGTTCGTCCAATATAAGAACTTTGGATGGGTTAATGAATCCACTTATTAGATTGACCACTTGTCGTTGTCCTCCGGATAGGTTCTCACCCAATTGGCCGGATTGTTTATTTTTGATATCAACATTTTGATATAATTGAGCCACTTTAGGATATCGCAATATTTCTTTCAAAAACATCGAACATCGTTCCATATCCGAACATCCATAAAACATATTGTCGATCACCTTTTTATCAAACAATTTAGAATTTTGGTTTACGTATGTGATGTTTTTCCTTAAATAAAATGGGTCGATGTCTTTAATATCCATACCGTCAATGGATATTTTACCGCCACTCAAAGGATATATTTTGATGAGAAGCTTCATAATGGTGCTTTTGCCACATCCAGAAGGTCCTGTAATACCGACCACACTGTTTTTTTGTGGCTTGATTTCAAGGCTCTTTTTCTGTAGAACCGTTTTATCACTATTTTTGTATTTATAATCGACATTTTCGAATTTGAAGTTCTCGAATTTTAAATTAGGGTCTGGTTTGGTTTTAGTGTTAATAACATCCATAAAGTGTTCATTTACGTGTTTAAGATGATTTGTTGCGTTTTCAATACGACCAATGTACGAAATGATTTGCGGTAGTTGTTCGAAAGTGCCAATCAGTTTTTCTCGGAAAACCATCAATAATGTGAATGACGTAACAAATTCAACATGTTTGATCTTCTTATTTATCATTAATCGTATCAAGAAATATATGGATACCAAATACACTATCATCATAATAACGTGCATACCAGTATTAGTGACATTGGAAATTCTTTGGTAGTCAATACCATTTTTTGTATTGATATCAGCCATTTTCTTGTAAGCAGCAGCTTCGTCCTTTGCCTTCGCACGGAATACAATACGGTCCATATTATTTAACATATCAATCATCGTTTCTTCTGTTTGTGTCATTTGATGTTCATATTTCAAATTTTGCTCTTCTAACCCTCCAAATCTCAAAAAGTAAAACAATAATATCAATAAGTTACCGCCTAAAAATACACCCGAAAAAGACATATCTAATTGGAAAAAGTAAAAACCAGTAATCAACGCAAAAATCAAATCTGGAAAAATATACGAAGCCAAATCACTCAATAACCACGCAAACAAATCAGATATACGATTAATAGGCGACACATTCGACGCAAAATTTTCTTCGCTATAGTTCATTGTATTGACTTGCATAATCATATCCAACAATTTATATCGTCCCCAAGGTTTCATAGTATAAATAATACTGTGTTGGAATTCGTAAAACACATAATACAATGCTTGGTAGAAAATATACAATCCACATAATACGTAGAATGCGTTCCAGATTGAATCCTTACTACCATCTTTCGTATAGTCGATCAATTTCGCTACAAAATTATTGATTCCGTGTGTTTGAGTAACAGCTATGACAATACTCAAAATAGTTACAATAGCGATTGTTCCCTTGTTGTCTTTCACATATTCTTTAAATAAATAATGTATTAAATTTGGCTTAGTGTCCGACATAAATATATTATATTATCGGATAAAATAATATTCGTATAAAACTATTTATACATATTCGAATATATAGATAATATATTGTGATTCAATGTATAAATCGATTTTCACACAGATTAAGAAACGGATACCGAAAATATCATCTACCGAGATGGTTGCGTTGACCAGCGGAGGAACTTCTATTGATAGACAAATACTCCAAGGTAATGTGTGTGACCTTCCAAAACCATTATTAAAAAATGACAAATTCCCTAAAAATATTTTACATCATTTACTTACCAAATTTGATCATACAAAAATATATCCCAATGAGAACAATAACCGCTGGATTCAATATTTAGCCAAAAATAAGTTTTTTAGCTTCTTAATTGATGAAGAATATGGTGGTATCAAATTATCAACAAATGAACTCTCTAATATATTGACAAAAATAGCCAGTGTTGACCCAGCACTAGGTGTAGTTGCTATGGTGCCTAATTCATTGGGCCCCGGTGAGCTCATCACACATTACGGAACAAAAGAACAAAAACTGAAATATTTACCTAAATTAGCGGATGGAACATACATACCGTGTTTTGGTCTGACAGGACCACACAATGGTTCCGATGCGACTGGTTCAATTGACACTGGAAAAGTTGTATTAAATGAAAAGGGTGAAAAGGTCATTGAAATAAATGTGAATAAACGATACATCACATTGGCACCTGTATCGAATCTTATTGGTCTTGCTTTCAAATTAGATGATCCAGACCAGTTGCTAAATGAGGGTAATCCGGGAATTACTGTAGCATTAATAGAAGGAGGAACTTGTGGATTGAAACAAGAGACATATCATAATCCAATGAATGCCGGATTTCCAAATGGAACATTAAAAGGGTCGTTGACTATTCCTATTGAAAATGTTATTGGTGGAGAACGTATGGTAGGAGAAGGATGGAAAATGTTGATGGAATGTTTGTCCGCTGGAAGAGGTATTAGTCTTCCGGCCACCGCAAATGCCAGCAGTAAAGTGGCTTGTTATGGTATTTATCATTATATTCAAGTAAGAGAGCAGTTTAAAATGCCCCTGAGAAAAATGGAGGCTATACAAGAGAAAATGGTGAAAATGGTTTACAATACATGGGTCATACAAAGTTCAATATTCCTCACAAACAATATTATTGATTCGGGGGTATCACCATCAGTAATCAGTGCTATTATGAAACAACAAACCACTGAAAGGGGTCGTATTGTATTAAATGAAGCTCTTGATATTCACGCAGGTTCCGGCATTTGTTTGGGTGAAAACAATTTCTTGGAGAAATTTTACAGAGCAGCACCAATTGGGATTACTGTAGAAGGCTCAAACACATTAACTCGTTCGTTGATTATTTTTGCTCAAGGACTCAATAAAAGTCATCCTCATATTTTTCCTTTGTTAGAAAGTATGTTAGAAAACAATGTTGATAAGTTTTCCAAAGATTTCAATGATATTATAGCTCACTCTTTGAAATTATACGGAAAGTCATTCAACTTTTTCAATAATGATAAATTAGAAAAACAGATCATTGATTTTGCTTGTTTGACAAATTTTGTAGCTTTACAGGGCGGTAAAATAAAAAGAGACCAAATGCTCTCGGGAACTATGGCGGATATTTTTGGAAATCTTTATTTAGCCATTTCAGTGAAATATTGTGAAGAAAATGAAAAAATTAGTAGTATTTTAACTGACTTTGTCATCAAAAGCTTATTGAATGAAAATCAAGCAAAAATAAATACAGTCGTTGATAATTTAGGATTTGAAAAGTATCTATTGTGTCATTTAAAGTCATCCATACAGTCGGTTTCATTCGATGAACAACGAAGAGTATTTGATGAAATAATGAACAATAAAAAAATCATACACAAAATCAGTGAAAATATTCACACAGAAAATAGTATATTAGAAAAACTCCAATATGCATCTGTTACAAAAGAACTTCTCTTAAGAGATGAAGTCATACAAGTTGGCGAATACGATATTTAAGATGTTTCATTCATAATATAATTTATATATTATGAATCTTCAAGGGTTTAAAAGAAGAACCCTCTTCTCTTGGATGTCTTTGCCTTCTTCTTAGGAGGTGACTTCTTGGCACTCTTCTTACCCATTCTTCTTGCGGTTTTTGCTGCGGCACGTCTCTTCAAAGTCTTCTTGGAAGGTCTTCCAGGACGTCTTGGTCTTCCTACACCACGTTTGCCCTTTCCACCGACTTGATTGCTACTGTATTGAGCCATACCAGGATGGGTTCCACTAACAGTTGAAGTTGGTAAAACGCTATCTGTCATTATATATAGTATCAAGAAAATATTACACATATCCATTCACCAACTGACTGATATGAACAACTTTTTGATGTCCACTCAAAGCACGAATCGGAACCCATTTTTTGAATTTGTTATGAAACTTACATTCCATAATCAATGTTTTGTCTAAATCCACGTATTTATCCAACGCGGTATTTTCGAAATCTTCTTCATCGTCACTTTCTTCGATATAATCCAAATTGATATTTTCCTTTATTTTCCTAAACAATTTGTTCATATATACACTGGATTCGTAATTAGGAATATAGGCCACGTCATAATATACCAACGATTTGTTTCGTCCATATGCTTTCAAATGATATACGTCGAATTGTAAATCCGCACTAACAATAAATATTGTGTTCATTTTGTATTGGGGTTTCCTAAATTCTAACACTAACTTCGCATTTCTCTTGTTTTGTAACATCATCATTAATTTTTGATTGTCGACATCATCCGATTTTTTAATAATGTTTTTTCTTACAGGGAATACATTCATATATGGTGCCAATTCACTCAAACACCTATATTGGATGTGGTGTATTTCGTAAGCATCAGACACAGTGTATTTTTCTGGAATTTCATACAAACAATCATATGTGTGTTTGTTTTGGATGGACCAAATATAGGGCAACTTGAAAACTTTCAAAAACTTGTGTGCTAAATCTTTTCCCATTTCTCTTGGTTTTTTCAATGTTTTGTCATCATAAATTGTGTTTGACCAATTCACTAAATCATTGAAAAATAGTTGAATGAATCCCAGCTTCTCACCGAAATATAATCCTTTCATATTTTCACCTTGATAAAAGTATATGTCTTCAATAATAAACACTCCGTTTTCTAAAATAGTTCCATAGAAAAGAGTATTTTTAGCTAAATCTAATGGAATATCCATAATTACTAAATTTACTTTTGTGATTTTTTTATAACGGTTTAATTCTAATGTGAAACAAACATCACGGTCTTCTAAATATGTAAACCATACAAATACTTTCCTTTCTCCGTAAGGTATGGCTAAACATACATTGTATGAACTTGAAACTTTCTTATGTGGAACCGTCTCATAAGAAAGTTCGATATCAGGAAAATGGTCCATAACCTCTTCCATTTCTTTTGGGCTCAATGTATAGATATTTTGATTCATCGCTATCGATACATAATATTAGCAAACTACTTTTATACTCTTTACACAAATGATTTTGTTTGTCTTTATTAAATTCTTCTTGCGGTGAACTTACACGCGGGTGTTGTTGATAATGGGTCGTCTGATGTTACTTGAACCATCAAATGAACATCTGTGTTTTCAGTTACTTCGAGTGTTGTAGACATATTTTCATAAATTTCATTACCATTCGCAAGTGTATAAATTGGAGTGGTAGATGTTCTTTGAATACATATTTCAGGATTTATCACAGCTGCTCCTACACCCATACTTAGTGTTAAACCTGTTAATATATTGTCACTACCATCTAAAGATGAACTTAGTCCAACATTTGCATTTAACATCCACAAACCAGGCGTTAATGTTAGCATTGTCAATGCTTGTGGATTACTATCAACAGGAACTCCGGCACCGATTATTGGACCTAAACTAGTGTTAGGTTTAATGATTTTTACGTTGTCTTCATAATCATTTACATTGAACAAGTCTTGTTCTGTCAAAGTATTGTTTCCTAAACTTTGAGCATAATCAATCATGTTCTTGGTAGTAACACCTGATAAGTTAGTTGCTATTGTTGAAACATAT
>MDTG01233009.1_pt1 | contig 18007 bp, 25 predicted proteins | sample 811421 | NCBI WGS metagenome assembly MDTG01 (sample SAMN05326645, study PRJNA326480) | marine metagenome | isolation source: seawater | place: Pacific Ocean: South East | collected 2011 | reverse complement strand
TCGGGTGCGGCGACTGCCACCATGACCACGCCTGAGTCGCGAGGATGTGCGTGCCGTTGCACTGGCCGTAGCCGGACACGTCGATCTCATCCCGCGGCGCGCACGCGCGACGTGGCCGGACGGCGCACCCCGTTCAGTGTGCGCCGCATCGCGGGACGCAGGAGGCTCCGGCTTCATCGGCGGCTGCGCCGCCGGCTTGGCGCATGAACCAAACGGAAAATTCACAAGCAGCCAAAGAATCGACCTAACGTCGACGAAGCTGGCAGGCGTGATCTACTACAAGGGACTCACCCGTGCGCTCGCGTGGCACTATCGTGACGAGGCATTTACCCTTTGTTCCCACATGCTTGGGTTCCCTGCAGCCCAGCTCGTTGGACTGTGCAAGGATCGCCGCCTGTTCCTCCGTGGACAAGCAGCGCGATCGGAACCCTTCGTACAAGTCGCGCACATGTTCGAAGGACATGCCCGAAGGTTTGTTGAGCATGGTGTTCACTTCTTCGTGAAGGCGATATACGAAACGACTCAGACGTTCGCGCGAATCGAAGTCGCCTGGTCGTGAAGCACGCTCGAAATTCGATCGGAAATTTTCGCGACAATATCGACACGGCAACACGTCGCCGGTCGCCTTGATATATCGCCTGTACTGCTTCTTCTGCACGTCGGTCGGATGCATCGGATAATTGAACGAGACTAGATGAAGCGCCATCCAAAAGACGGGTCCGAAAATCGCAGTTTGCATGCCGTCATTTGATTGGTAGTCCTTTTCATCAAAGACGTCCAGCGATTCTAATTTCTGCAACACCCGCTCCGCAACCCACTGGCCGCCCATTTTGTTCTCCGTATTAAAAAAAAAGTGAGCGTCGAAGCTGTTTACACATACAAAATCGGCGAAGCTACCTCGCCAAACTCACGCAAACGTCGTTGCAGAAACGCATTTTCAAGACGCATCGTTTCGTTTTCGTTGATTATGCTTGTGGCCTCTGCGTCGAATGCATTCTGCATCTCATCGACAGTACGTTGCATTTGATTTACGCGACGACGCATGATACAATTGTCGAGACGATACGATCGAGCGATGGCGACCATCTCGCCATGAATGGTCGCCATGTTGTCGAGAACGCACATCCGCTTTCGCATCGTTTGGTCTTCGTTTTCGTGCACCACGCTCGCGACATCCCCCCGTACAACTGCGTTGGTCAGCGTGCGAACGTCTTCGTCGATTTGTGCATCGTAGCGCGCGCGTACGACCCACTGCAAAAAGGCTGCGCGCAATCGCGTCGAAGTGTGCGTGATTTCGGAGAACATGTGAACCAACGTGATGGCAGCGGCATCAACTTGGGTAGCGCTTCGGTATCTGCGCAACTTATGCGTGAAAACGATGTTCGGTTCGATATCGAATATCGCACGCACCTCGGTTCCGATGACGCGCAATCGGCAAGCAACTGTTGCAGGCATCTAAACTTGACGAGAAAATAATTAAACGCTGGACGCGCAACAAATTGCAACGGCTCGCTGAGCTCAGTCGATGCGACTACCTGCAACACGCTTGCACCATTCGGAGCGCTTGAATGGTTGCGTTCATGAAACACACATTGCCGTAGTTTTGCTCTCCCTCCACGGTGTATTCTGTCGATGTGCGGTTGATGCGTTTGGGCGCATAGAATAAAAGGTATGGATTTGCATCACGATGATGATCTATAGTCTCTTCGTTCTCGTCGTTTACTACGATTTCTTGATCTTCGAAAAAGAGTTGCGTAACGTAATGCCCTTGAGTTATTTTTTCACCTTTGTGACAGACAACTGCCACCAGATAAAGCGTTTTTCCACACAAATCCCTCAATTCTTTAAAGTTCGACATGTCGGGCAAAAACGACGTATCTTTGCTATTGTCCGCATTGCATATTTTGAGATGCATCAAGAAAGCATTTCCGAATTGCGAAATCAACGACGTTTGCAAATGGACATTTACTTTTTCGTCCTCCCGTATATACGTAAGTTGTGTCTGGGGCAATCCTTTTGTTTGAAGCAATTCGTGTTTATCTTCACGAGCAAACTGAAGATGATTATTGTCACTCGTTTCTTCAGTCGTTTGTTCAATACGTGTCCCAAGATTATCCAGGAACGATGTCATTGCCCGTTGGTTATTAGGCTCAGGTAGGTGTGTTATTTTATTTTTGGTAATCACTTGCGTAAACTCGAAAAAATGCCGGATCTTTAGAAAATTTTTGAACATTTGTACCATAAACTCGTGCGCGTCCTGTTGTAGTCCGCCTTGTTTCAAATTGAATGCTTCGTCCAGCTCCTGATTCTCCTTCAAAAAATCTTGCGACAATGGTAATGTCTCAAAGTTTGTGTTGCTTTGATCGACCAGCATGGAAGATGACCCCGATCCTTTGTTTGCCGATGCGACTGCTTCGTTGGGCTTCTGCCGTTTCAACGGTGACGGACAACGGTTTTGAATGAATCGGTTTACATCTTCCAAGTTTTTCAACGTGTTATTTGCGTCTTTGTCTGTACGATATATATTAATCAACGCGTTCATTTCTGCGATCATATCGCGTTCCGTTTCAGCAGAGATCTGTGATTGATTAGGGTGAGATGCAGATTCGCGGATCAATGCAGCAAACATGTCGTTCTCATCACAGTTGTTTGCTGCGTATGTTGTCAGAAATCCGAAGAGATTATCAACAAGCCTTTTGTGCATGTTTTGAATGTCGCAATCAAAAAAAAACAAATGCGTGTTTTGTTCTGCGAAGATCGGCGTCTCGGCATCCGTGCCAGATGGCGATTTATCAATGATCGCGTTCGTTGTACGACCCTTTAGTGCATACCCACATCATGTCACAAAACGCATCCGCCTTGTCGAATGCCTCGTCGTCCAAGCCGCTCAACTCGTACCACCGGTTCCACCACTTGTACTTTTCAGCATTCGATTTTTTTGACTTCATATCTATTCGATGATATACAAAGCGGTTTTTACGGTTTATACAGCGATAATGCAATCTCTTTTACAGTCTCGAATAATGGATCGATTTTGTTTGTTTGTATGATTGTCCCTATGAGTCTTTTACTGATCACTCGTTTATTTTCAAGGATACAGTTAACAACATCCATACCTGGAACCACTGATGTTGTTTCTATTTGGTTTTAAATGTACTAAAATTGAATGTTTTTTGTGGTGGTGTCGATTCGTAAAATTTCATTGATTTACAAAACGAACCTGTTTTTTGCTTTCGTGTATAAAAGGTTTCGCTCTCATCAACAACGAAGCCACCTCATCATGCACCTCATTCAGCAGACTTCAAGGTAGCCATGTTCTCACCACCTCATCATGCACCTCATTCAGCAGACTTCAATGTAGCCATGTTCTCACCTCGACACCTCTCCCCGTAGCGTCTTGAAATTGTGGTTCTAAGTATACGCTTTTGTTCCTATCATCGCCCACAAGGTTCTCTTCGTCGGGGTTGCAGTATTTTTCATAGAAGTGGCCGTGTGACAATTTGTCGATGTACAGCACATCGTTTTCACGCCCTTGATATGGCACGGTGATCCGGAGTGCATTCTTATCTACATAAAGAGTGGATTTCAGACCCTCGCGTTGAGATTTGAATACTGCCACATAGGGAACATCGATATCGAGTTGACCGTTAGGCAGGAGAGCATCAAAATCGATTTCATCGTTTGTAATGACACGCTCCAACGCCCTACCACCATCTGTAAAAACTTTAACAAAGGTGATGATGTACATCAGGTTCTTGTGCGTGACGTAGTACTGTTCCTCGTGCGGCGTGATTACTAACGCATGTGGCCCAGGAGGTCCTTTACCCCCAAAAGCAGAGTCGTCATATTCTGAAGAACTGCGGTAATGTGTGTTTTCTGACAAAGTTTGCCAGGATTTTCTGGCAAAAAATTTCGCGAAAAGGGTAAAAATTTAGAAGAGCAAAAAGAAGATGTTGAAAAAAAAATCGATGTTTATCGAAGAGACTGATGGAGGCGTTGCACGCAGAGTGCACGCGGCTGGTGAGCAGCAGACGCGGGCGGAGCATCGTTCGCGAAGTGCGTGAGAAGCTGTCCTTTCAACCACCGTCGCCGTCGCCAGCATCATCAGGAGAGGATCCTGCGGATTACTTCACTATCGCCATCAAGCGCGTGCTCTGCATATGTTTCGGCGACGAGTAGATCGCCTACACACCAGCCGTACAAGTGGTTGACAAAAGGCGTGCCATCCTTCTTGTAATTCACCAACGACGCAAACGTAGTATGTCCTGCACAAATCTGTGACACAAAGTCGCGGGCGACGTCCCTTTCGGTGAGTGCTCCCTGTAGCAGCGCCGGGGTGTTCCCAAAAGCGTCTTCCGCCGAGTACCTACACATGTGGACCCACTCGCGATTGACACCGATGATTCGATGGTGTAGATCGGTCACGATGATGGGGTTGTTCGCATTGAGCCGTTCGAGTAATTGGCGTTCATCTGTATTGTGGGCCTCGTAACACCACATCATTGCTTCACGTTTCAAATAAGACATGACAAAAAAAATCGGTTTTTTTTGGGGGGGGGGAGGGAGCGGCGGCGAAAAAAAAATTTTTGTTGTCCGGGCGACCAAGTGGAGCGTTTCTTTATGATTGCGCGGACCTTCTTTGGTTGGCTGGCGTTACACAGGAGGAAGTAAAAAACTGTTGGTGTCGTCTGTCGTCTGAGCTAAATGGAGTTTAAGGGGGCGACTGTGAAGGAAATTGGTGCGGGAAGGTTTGCCGTCTTACGCACAATCACGCGTCGAAAGCCGCAACATATGCATCGCGACGTCAAAGAGCGGTGCTTCAAACTCAACCAGAAAATGAACAAACACGTGAAGACGCTCAAAGTACCAAAAATCGTCACATGAACAAGATTGTTGCTCGTCATGGCAATGTAAAACGAGGCGATCGCGATTGTTGCGAGCATGGCAATGTATGTGGCGATACAGCTTGAAAGCGGAGCGCTCCACCGCAACCTGAATTTCTTCGTGATGTGCAAGTCGTATGGGTTCCGACAAACCGCGCAGTGAGTCGAATGACTGGGGACGGAGAGTAAGCGTAGAAAGCAGTGCTCGTGGACGAAGAGGTTGCAGGCGCACACATTGTACAGCGGACGCGCCGAATCTGCGCAGATGAAGCACGCAACGTCGACAAGACTTTGGTGCGTCATTGCCCAACAATAGGATGGGACCGCCAAGTCTGATCCGATTCAGCTCGTAGCCGTCGCCTTGACAAAAAGCCTTCAATTACTCGGGTGACAAAGTCTAATGGTACGACCTGCGTTCTACGTTCCGACGCAAAAAGAGTAGTCGACCCCTGATTGTGCCGACTCGTCAATATATATGCCCACGATTTTATCAGGCGTCACTTTCTCTTTGGTTTTTTTATTGTCTTATTTATTGTTTGTTTTTGTTTTGGTGGTTTTGATGGTCTATCAAATTCAAAATTCACTACTTCGTTAATATTGAATATCTGGATGTGGGTGAGCGAATTGTGATGCAACCACTCTCTCAGAGTTCCGATGTACTCGTTTGAGGTGATTATCCCGTAAATTGGAAGTGATGCATCGTGCGCCAATGAAGGAACGGCACCCGATGATATCCTGTACTCCATCTTCGGATACGGTGTATCTATAATATTCGAATATGAACCACTAATAACAAAGACGATCGGATATGTCGGTTGCACCGCAATCTCATTTCGCTTCATGGCACTAAAGGTCTTCAATCTTTCTTCGTAAACCATCGCGTACTTATTACATGTTTCCTTGAGTGTTTGCGACCACCCGCTATAGCGATTACATCTCTGCGCGAAAAAATGCATAAGAAACGGCAAATTTGCATTCATAGTAAACTCATAAGGAGGGAATTCTACGAATGAACCAGCCTCAACATTGTATTTTGATTTTGTTAAACCGATCAAGTTCAAAAAACGCTCATCGTTTTCTATGTCGATATTTTCTTTCAAAGATTCGTGCCACATTCGGCCCATTTGTTCGAATGTCACTCCCTCATCGAAATGTTCGTGCATGTTGTTTGTTCTCTCAAATATGCTCCATGCCCTCGCGTTTGTCTTTTGCGCATCTGTCCAGGGGGGGTTTGCGTATAACGAGATACCACCATCGCTGTCGACACCCAGACCGGCCATGATGCGCAATAGACGGCAAATGATTCGCAATTGGATTGCGATCTCTACTTTGTCTTCCTCCCCTATACTGTCGTATAACATAATCAATTTGTTAATATTTGTGCAACCACTCGAAATACACTGTCCTATGTAAGCCTCGCTTCTGCTCGTGTCACGATGTACCTGTTTCATGGCATAGTTGGTCCATATTTTGAAAAGGTTGTATTTGTTATACTCTGGGTCATATTCCATGCTCGCTTTCCCAAAGGATGTATGTCCCTCATCGAACACATCGGAATAACCACCCATCGTGACTTCCCCAACATCCGGTGCGTATTTAAATTTTGTCGCAAACGCAATCCCTGGTATTAATTCGAATGTCTTCGTGGCGGCCATGAGTTGCAAAACGCGAGAGTTTGTGCCATGAATAAAGTCTGTTGCGATTACCTGCTTCTGGACCACTGCTGCACTCTTTTTTTTGCCTCGATAATCATATTCGATATTTTTCAATTGTAACATGTGTCGTTCCGCTGCCCACATATTTTCATTTCCACATTTTTAATTTCTCGCGCGGTACGTCGTGTGCGCAAATTCGATCCCTCATCGTATGACCCTACTCGTCGGTGACAATGGAAATAGGCTCAGCTCTCCCACCGCTCAGACGTCGAGGACCACGGCCCGCACCCGATCTGGGTTCTCGTCAAGTAGCTTCGTGGCGACGATGGATGGCACCGCCATTGTGTGGTGTTCGACATCGCATGCGAGCGCGCGTCGTATCGATGGCCTGCAGATCGAATGTGACGACGAACGCGAAAATGAACATCCAAGCCTTGCGAGAAAGTCGATCGCTCACAGCACCTCCTCCGCTTCGTTGGCGGGACCGTTTGGCATTGTCGCAGTGCAAATGCATGTTTGCGTGAGATCGCTCGGAGTGTACGCGCCACCCGAGAAAGGAGCAGATGGCGCCGCCATAGGCCTCGATGAACCCCCCGGTCTTTTGACGTCCAAATATTGTATCATCAAATTCGCCCTACGACGAACTCGAGTGATGCATGACTTCGAGTTGCCCACTTGTGGAAAACATAAACAAGAAGTCTCCCAAGTATGGACATGACCTCACCCCCAAGCAGCTCCACGAAGGGCGCATGGCCAATTTGTACGGACTTGCCAACTTGAGCAAAGCCCTAAACATAACTCTCATTGCAATGCACGGCACCCTATTAGGGTGGTCATTCAACCAAAAGATGCTTCCGTGGGATGAAGACGTGGACGTGGTGTTCCGCCACGACGACCACGCCAAACTTCACAATTTCTCCGCCACGAGACCGTGGTTGGGACCGTCGACTCGGCTGCGTGAACTCGTAGGACCTCACAACCACATCGAGTTTCGTGTGGTGGATGACGCCACTGGTGTGTACACGGACATGACATCTTTGCGTAAAACGGCTGACCCGAAAGTCTTGGGCGCTAATACGATCTCCAGACCGCACAAGATGACGCCACCTCTCTACGCCATGAAGGCGTCATACTACAATCTCTGGGGAGCACATCTGTACCAACCCGAAGACATAGACCCCGCGGTGCCATGCCGTATCAACAACGTTGGACTCCACTGTCCTCGAAATGCTCACAAGGTCCTCGTTCAAGAGTATCCGATGTACAAATCACACTCGTACAAGCACTGGAAGTACGATATGCACACCAAGTGTTGGACAGGAAAATGAGTGATTCTTCCCAGATGCACTATACGAGTTAAAAACGCATCGAATGATCCGGCGCCAACTGTTTCTGATATAAGCGAGTTCGACGATCCGACGAATTGGTGCTCGATACACTCATGCCTTTTGATTTCAATAAAAATTAATGACTTATGAATGATTCAACACACAGTGAAATGACTCGCGGCAAAACGGGAACGAAAACGGGACGCAGAAGGCCGACATGTTTCTCAGCTGGTGCACACAAAAAAAAAATCAAACATAAAGTGTCACAGCATTTGCAAGGTGCCGCGACACGAAATTGTTCGCCGAGCTCATCTTGCGGCAGATCGAGCAAAATCGTACGCCGGTTGTACCTTTCATTCGTCCGTGGCCCCTACGATTCGTTGCGCGGCGATGGTGCGCCAACCGCGAGCAAAGCCTCGATCGTTAGCCCATCGGTGGCCTCGATCGGCCCATCGCACGAGGCCTCGATCGCTACCTCATCGGACGATGCTTTTGTTTCCGGCGAACTGTACTGTCTGAATCGTCCAACAGCAAAGGGGTGTAAGAAATTAAAAATATGTAGATGATACTTTACATTTGCGTGGCTATTCGCTGCCGTTCGCAGCAAACATATCGAAATATTATTGCACATATTTGCACGTGTAGATTGTATCTGTCTGAGTATTCAATTCGCTTACTCCTCTGTAACACATGCACATGTGCGTGCAACTCATTTTGATCGTCACATCATTTTCTACAAATTTGCTAATAGAAGACGCGATTTCACAACCTAATCGTTCTTGAATTTGCAACTTTCGTGAATAATAGTTGCATATTCGCGGAATTTTAGACAATCCTATCGTTTTGTCTTTGGTTACATATTCGATATCGGCATTCATTGGATGTCCATGCGTTTTTATTTTTTATCGAAATCATCCTTGTCATAATAAACAATGCGGAGAGGTGAATATATGATCTGCATTGAACATCCGCCAGCTAGCTCTCGACTCTCTGTCCGCCGCATCTTGGCGCCCCTGCTCCCATGGCAGGCTTGCGCTTCTTGCGCTTGCCGTTTGCGTAGATTCTCGGTGCGCACGAGCTTGTCGTTCTCAAAGAAGCAGATGTGACCGTGCCACGGGTGCGTCGGCGCAAACTCCCTGCGCACAAGCTCGTTATTCTCGAAGAAGTTGATCTGACCGTGGTCCGCGTGCGTCGGCGCATACTCCGTGCGCACGTGCTCGAAGTTATTGATGAAGCAGATCTGACCGTGGGCCAAGTGCGTCGGCAAAAACTCCGTGCGCACGTGCTTGCCGTCTTCGTAGAAGTCGATCGCGCCGTACCTAGAGTGTTTCGGCGCAAACTCGATGCGCATCAACTGCTCGTTCTCAAAGAAGCGGATGCGGGCCCCAGACATGGTGAGTCGGCCAGGTTGATTTTTTTTTATGCGAAAGACTATGATTAAGTTGGAGAGCAAGAGGACAAGGCGCCACTCCGCAAGGAGCCGGAGACGCCACCGGTGCACCAGCACTGCGCGTTTGTTTCCGGTGCATCACCTCCACAGCTCGACCTCCAGAATGAATGTCATAGAGACACGCAAGATCAAATGTTACTTATTCAACAAGACGAAGAAATGCGTCGAAAACAATTGCGAGAAAAACATAAATGAGCTTTCCGAAAAAAAAACAGATATCAGAGCCTTCCGCCGCGCCGCGACGACGCCATGACCGGCGCCCTGCTCCTGTCGGAGGCGCTTTTTGAGGGCACCAACGCGACCGCGGTCGAGTACGTGCTTGCGCGGCTCCTCGCGCTCGTCTGCATCACGGATCCGGCACGACAAAAAGAAAGAAAAAATGAGCCGTCGTGAGCTGGACGAAGAGTGGGCACACTCACCGAGAGGCGAGAATCGCGAATGATGGGGGAGGCAATCATATTTCGAGTCCAATCTTACACGGACAATGTCCGAGTCCGAAATCCAAGATTTGGGAAAGTCGCTCACATTGGAAACGTTTTGGGTTTTGTACGCTCACGTGCCATGTGCAAGCACCAACTACGGGATATCGTACATGAAGATCGGCGAATTCAATACGGTTGCAGAGTTTTGGAATCTCTTCAATAACATTCCAGATATCACGTGCATACACGATGGTGTCGTGTACATCAACGGGCAGCTGGTCATCGCGTACAGTCTATTTCGAGACGGCATCCTCCCGGAATGGGAAGACGATGTTAATCTCGGTGGGAGTGAGTGGGGCTGTCGGGAAAATCTAAGTCGCGATCTCTTTGTGGAAATTTGGAAAAGGTACATTCTGGGTGCGATTGGCGAGTGCATTCCCCACTGCGTGGGCGTCCGGGCGATCAACAAGTCGAATCGTGTTCGACGTTTGCACAAGATCGAGGTCTGGATGGACAAGACGGAAACTAAACAAATCCAGGAGTGTCGCCGCAGCTTGACGGTTCTTTTCGAGGAGTCTCCAAAGTTTGCGTACATCCCTCATCAGGAGAAGCAGAATCAAGCGATCGAGTACAACAATCGTAAGAAGCGTCGACATGGACACGGCGCGTCTCAATAAATCGCGGAAAATGACGTTTGTTGTAACGAGTGACGACAAAAAAGGCCAAAGTCACCAAGAAGCTAAAGGCACACAGCACAATGTCGAACTTGAGTCGAATGTCTCCAACGAGCAGAAAGTCTGTGCATGTAAGATTTCTTAATGCGGGCGTCGTTTCGATGAAAAAATCAAACGCTTGTGACATCGTGCGATTAACACACATCTGGCTGAGAGCATCTTGTTCGTTGCGTAAGCGAAAGAGGAAGAAAGCGATCCCCATAAAACTCAACCAAACAAAACATATATTGACCGTGACGATGAGGACGAATTGCCAATTCAGACGCCGATCGACGGCGATTACTGCATTCTTGTACTGTGTCTTGCACACGGCGCACCGAGCGGATCTTTCCAATGTGACGATCAGCCTCTTCTGACACTCTGGGTGCACATGTCGATTCTTACACGCGCACACATCATGCAAGAGCGGCGGTGTTGAATCTGTGCAGATGTAGCACTCATTCATTCTTTGTTGAAGCCCGCACAAAAAAAAATCGAACACGAAAAAACAAATGTGTGCAATTGTTTTTCCTCAGAAATGTGCCGTGAGGTCCGTAGCATTAGCTCACAGCTCAACCTTGCGATGCATAAAAGCGTTCCCTAAATATAAAAAAATATTAAATCTCCCCTCTTAGGTGTGTTTGCGTCTGTTTGCGTCGACGGTCTTTGAAAAAGCAGTTTGCGTCGACGGTGTGCTTGCGTCGACGGTGTTTTACAGTTTGTTGCACGTCTCGATGACGGTCCCGATCGTCGAATACAGGACCCGAGTCGATTCGCGTCTTCCATACATGAGCTTGGAGGTGAACCCGAGTCGCCGTTCGTACAACTTCTTGACGAGGTCGTCGTCTGCACTCTCATCTGGTTCCAACCAAATTTTCTCGTCGGCGGAGAGGATGTTGTGGGACACGAGCTTCGACAAGATGATGCACAGGATATCCGTGGGCAGCCCCTTGGGTGTGTCCGGGTACGTCGCTTTCTGCTCGTCGGACAATAAGAAGTTGTTCCCATAAAAGTGCCCGAGCCGCAAAGCGACGTGCACCGCCGTCGGGTGCCCGTCTGGTGGTGGCGTGGAGTATCGCATCAGCTCGTACGCTCCGCTCGGTTTCTGCACGAATGTTTCGAAGCGCAACACGATGAGAATGTAGATCTTGTTGATTTCGACGCGGATGCGTTTCGAATCCGCTTGCACGACCTCGACTCCTCCCGCCTCTTCTCCCTCTTCTCCCTGCTCCGCCTCTCGCCTTTTGGCGGAGAGGTCCACGCCGTGTCTTTGCAGGCATGCGAGGACGCTTTTGTTCAAGTCTTTGCGGAACTCTTCGATCATTCTGTCTGCTTCCAACTGCATCCTCATGGCGCTCGTGGAAGCAGCTGCGGGAGGATCCGTCGCAAGCATCGCGTTGCGCTTTCGTTTTGACCCCCTGTAGTCACCAAACGAGAGCAGACGCGACACCAGGTCCAAACGGCTCATGCGGTTTGTTCATCCTCTACAAATTAAAAAAACACCGCCCCGTGGGGTGCGAGCACGCAGGTGGTGAAACACGGTTCGCGCGGTGAAACGCGGTTTGTGCGAGGGATTTCGCATAGGATTTTGGAAGTTGAAACTTTGGCTTCAAAGAAGTCCGAAAAAAAACGAAGTTGTCCTTGCGAACAAAAAAAAATCGAGATGGACCGCCGCAATCGAGCCGTGAAAAGGTCGTACGCGCGTGCGGGCGCGCAAGCTCGCGTCGTGTGCGCAATTTGCCTGGAGAATGTGGTGAAGGATTGCGTTCCCCTACCATGCACCACCTTGTGTGATCACATTTTTCACCAAGGCTGTTGGAACCAATATTGCCGCTCCGTCCTACACGTGGACGATGATCTGGAAGTAACCGTGAATGATTTGATACAAACTTTCATCGTAGCTCACGCGGGTCCTCCGTGCCCCATGTGTAGAAGAAAGCTTCCTCTCCTTGACCGCCTTGCATACGCGGTTCAAGACGACAATTGCATGGCGCCGATACAGGGACTGCGAGGCATCACGACGGATTTAACTCTTCAATTGGCAAAGACAAAAAGCAGCGCGAACTAAGCGCGCGGTCGAAGGCCGACGCGTTGGGCAGCAACCTGGCGATGGATTGAAACTCAAACGACAACATCGAGGGGCGACATGTAAGTGCTCAAATTTTCCCAATGCATGATTGTGTGACGATTCCGCACCGCAGGACGGTCGGGGTTGGTCGTGCTTCCATGTCGTGTATCGGCTATGATGAGGTTTGGGTGCAGCACGCGCACAGGGAATCCTTCTCGTTGAATGTACGGGTATACGTGATCCAGAGGACGGTTGCTGGATGTTAAAAATTTCTTTATCAATTCAAGAATAGAATGGGATGCCAGAAAGGCGAACGACCCGCAGGTTCGCGGAAGACTCGAATAGCAGACTTTCGAAGCAGGTGGCCACGTAAATTTGGTCCATTCCGAGGCACCCAGCAGTAAAATCCCACCCGGATGCCGCAGGAATCCGGTGCATTCGTTGTTACGCATAAGCGACTCCCACCTGGCAGAAAAGTCACGTCGAACTAAGACATCGTCATCAAACCAAAGCAGATCCTTTTTGTGCGCAATCGCTCTTTCGAGCGCGTCGAGTACGGCGAATCGGTACGCTATTTCCCCCGCATGAAGATTTTCGAGCGGCAAGTTGTGCACATGGAGCTTCTTGTGATAACTGACAACATTCGGCGGTTGTTCCAGACTCAAGAGCGTCGCTAAGCCCCTTGCGTACTTTGTACTGTCTTTCACGGATGCGATCGCGACAAACGCTCGGGGAAGAGGGTCGTATTTGAGAGCTATGTTGGGACACAGAGGCTTGTAGACGGAATGTTTGTCGCGCAAGCAGCGCGGTGATTTATTTTTCAAGGAACGGATCGTGTCGGGATCATCGCAATTGGACGTCCACCACAGCAAAAACTCTGGAACGTGAGTGCATGACACGTGCTTGTGGGCGTAGGGAGGGGTGGCGCCGCGGATGATCTGAACCATTATGTTGTAGAGCATTACATTCTTCACGGGGTGGAAGATGGCGTGCGTGCTAACGAAATGTCCATCAGTGTTGTACGACCCGAGCAAACCAAAGTGTGCACCCGCAGTTTGGATGGTCGTCGTGATTTTGGTCAGGGGATACTGGTGGTGAAAAACATTGTCCATATCGGGAGGGCGCGTGTAAGAGATGCCCACATTGTGCAGAAGTCGACCGATTTCCACGTCTGAGTGGCAGTGAGGTGGACACGATTGCGTGTAAGGCGGTTGCCTACACTCTGCGACGACGCTCTGCGTATTCAATTTGACGAGCGCCATGTTATTGAGCACCTCGCAGGTGCCACCCATGGCGAACAGGAACGAGATGTTGTTTGTTTTGCGATCAAACGGTCGTCCTTCCCCCATTCGTCCACTGTACAGAGCGTTGGTTGGACCCGAGCGATCACTTAGATTTGTCAAGCACCTGCGAAGCTGTGCGCGATGGACCACCGTGTCCTGATCGCACCGTACGAACCAGGTGTAGCGATTCAGGTGCTTACTCCTGACATCATGCCATGCCAATAAATTCTTGCAGACGGGCGGATACATATCGTCTATGTCAAGAACGTTGTACGGAGAAAGGTGGTACACTGAGGGCGCGCGCCCTACGTACACACTATCAAAAATACTGAAATCGCGTTTCACCCATTCATCATATGACGTTGTAACAAACGCGAACATTGCATCATCATAAATCATTTTCAATACATGCTAAAACTTTTGATCACAAACGCAAACCCACTCTTTACACGCGTGCTGCGCGGCAAACTGTTTTTTTTTGCTATTCAAATCTAATGATTTTCCGCGGCATACATACGAAATTGGGGCACACAGTATGGGCATAATTGGACCAAATTGAATCCCACCTTCAATTATTCGATGTTGGGAGATGGAGAGTGTCAAACAGACACGCAACAGCCGTGTGACAAACGTCCAAAAATAAAGTCCTTGTTGTGTACTGATGTATGTTCGCGGTGGTGTGTATGCCAATTCTGACGCGATTCCGTTTATCGCAGGTGTGGTCGGAGAACGAGGTCACCGGATCTCGACCCAATCCATACAGGCACGCACGCGATCCGTTCGAAGGACGCCGCGTCGTGCCCACTTCGCTTTGGAACGCGGCATGAACTCGTGATAAATAATCGCTTTCGACGGCACCGTCGCGCGGGGGAATATGATATCAAATATCAGTATTTCACAATATGCTCTGATAATTCTCTGATCGTCTTTTCAAGTTTATCAAGTATTTCTGCCATTTCTTTCTTTTGCCGAGAGCAAGACGTGTGGATCTGTGAAAGCTCGTGCTTGGTTGTCATGAGCTCTTCTTGCGTCATCGCTCTCTCTAACATTTTCGTGCTTTTCAAAATGCTCTCCAAGTATTTGGAGCCGCACACATCACGTGAGGCGCGCAATTTTCGGAGAAGAGCTTGGGTTTGACGCAAATCTTCAAGTTTTCGCAATTCTTTAACTTTTGTGTCCGATGGCCATGAAATCAACATTGGCGTGCCGTCATCCAACGGCTTTACGTAATCGATTGTGGTCGTCGATTCGTTGCTGCGACCGTGGGATTGAAGGGGCGGAACGTCTCCCTCTTCGACCTCGAGCACTTGTTGTTGCCCAGTCGTACGCTTTATGAAATCATAGAGGTCAGGTTTCTTCTCTTGTAGGAGCTTTACGTAGCCATCAATATTCTGTTTTCCTTCAACCTTGAACGAGCCCTTCAGGTTTTCTTTTTCGTATTTTGCGTGTGCTTTCCTCACGATTTGTAGCAAGCTGTCGATGCCTGGCAGTTTTATGTAATTCGTGGAAGGCGTTTCGAGCGTTATTGACGGCAAGAACTTGAAACAATTCATGTTAAACAAACTCATCGTGTCCAAGTAAACAACTTCTGCAAAATGCGCTTGAATGCTTGCAATTATATTGTAAAGAATGAGGTATGTAATGACAGGATCACTCAAAAAATCTTCGTGGTGCAACAACGTACTCAATTTGTATGACACATTGCGAATTATGCACACGTTCTCTTCGTATTCATTGACATGCATCAAACATGTTGTGAATGTATAGAATTCGTCGATGATGTTGACCTCCAATATGTCCAATTTCATGTTTTTCATTTTGTCCAACAATGCAAATAGACGCTTCTCTTTCTTTTTGCCCGTGTACATGTAAAACAGTTTTTGATGTTCGAAATCTTTACATTCATTTATGTGCAAAAGTATGTCATCATCTGGCAGCGCTGAGCGTAATTTGGACAACACATCATGCGTGATGTATCGAGTCTTTATTTCCGCAAAGGATTTGTGCAATGTGAAAATCGGTTCTTTGAAAGATTCCGTATCGTGCAATTTCAATCGTTGTATTTGTTGTTTGAGTTCGTTCGTTTGTACAAGCGCCGGTTTCTTTAAAAGCAAATATGTCCATGATAAAAAATCAGAGAAATTCTGTATAAATGTGGCAGTTTGGGGTGTTGCACTGACGTGTAGGTTGGGCGTTTGTAATTTAGTTGTAAACTGTGAGAATGCTCTTTGTACAACCTCCACATTCGTCTCAATCTCACGTTTTGCCTCTTCTAAAAAGTCTGTGATAGGCTTTACAAATATTTCATATCGCAAAGCTTCTTCTAGTGTTTTTATGACTGCGGACAGTATCCTAATGTCCATTTTGACCCATACATTAGAAAAAAAATCCGCCAGATCGTGATTGGACTTGAAAAAAAAAATTCATTCGAGGCGCATGAGGATGCGCGAGACGTTGGTATGTCGCCGAAATAGCAGGAAGTTAGTGAAAGCTCTGCCAGCAGGTTTTTTGAGTAGGATTGTCCGGCGGCGGTTGATAAGGTATGGGTTTTTGCTTCGGAAACATGACATTTCCGTGATGACAGGCGGAGAGACCTTGGGCGACGCAGACCGTGTCGGGTGGGCATACCGGTGCCTGACTTGCGTCGGGAGTCCATGCCGTGTAGTTCGTCGCAGTCGTTTGCTTTGGACACCACGCTGGCATATCTTTCTTCTGCTGGTTCAGATCGAAATACCACTGCCACAAGTAAGCAGTTTGTTCTTTTTCGTAATGGGACGGCGGTGAGACACTGGTTGCCACTGATAAGCTTTCAGTGGCGCTTTGGCTCATAGTCTCAGCGGTTTGAGCCGAGACAGAAGCAGTCGTTGTTGTAGAACCTGAAAGTGCGCTATCGGCGAATTTCCAGCCAGTTGTGAAGGCGCGGCTGATAGAGCTCGTGATCTGTTTTGAATTTGCGGTACTCGTCGTCGATGAGGTGCCGACGCTGATATTCACACTGCCTCCAGAACTCACGGGTGCGATCATCTTCCAGTATCCGACCATTTCGGGCTCCGGACACGACGGCGGCTCTTCCTCTTTTGCAATGCACACTGCGGCGTCTCCTTTCTGCTTCCACTGCCCAAAACTCGCCGTTTTGGTGTTCTTATTCCATGTTTTACAGTTAAGAACGGTGTCACCGCCGGCATAACTGAACTTAAATTGTTTACCGCCGTCCAGTGTCGTACGACTATTGCACCCCCAGTCGATATTCACGCACGAATTCTGGACTGTTTTCTTCTGATTCGCGTCCCACTCGATAGTTGACCAAACATCGTTTCCTGTTCTTCCAAAATGATTCTTTTCATCATATGCGTCGAAGTGCAAACAATTTTCTTGTTGTTTGCAAGTTTGCGTGCAACCGAATGAACTGTCGCACATTTTTTTTGTTTTCATGTACAAAAGGAAAAAAATATTGCACACATAAAAAATGATCGAAATTGTGATTACGATTATTGCAGCTCTTTTGATACTCATTCCGACTGCCCTTTTTGTTAAAAGCCTTGTGATGGGACATGGCAAGAGTGTGGTGTCCCGTCAAGGTGGCACAAGTTTTGGTATCATCCAGCCCGATAGCGGTATCATCCAGTCCGAAAGCAACATGATACCCGTCAACGAGGCTATGACCGCGGCAATGCTGGGGCTCGACACTATGCCCCGAGCTGCGTTTGCTCCTCCTAATATTTGAGAGTAGATGACTCGTTTGCGTACCTCTCACCGATTGTGACAGTCGTGCGAGCGAGACGGTCTTGCTCACGCGCTTTGGGGATGATTTTCCACGGTGAAATAAGAAGTGGTCAAGAAACCCGTATGTCACCACCATTGTTGCCCCCCTTACCACCACCTGCACCGTCGCGTGGTTTGCGATTGCCGCCACGTTTGCGGGGCTGTTCGGCTGGTCGTTCGACATGTGGAGGGCGCTCGAAGCCGCGGACCCATATGCGATCGATGTGTCCGGCTACGGTCACTGCAACGGCTCGCACATCACCGCGACCAAGGCGTGGAAATGGTTCCAATCGCCACACCCGAGCGCACTGCCAAGCGTGACCTTTTCGATTCCTCAAGGCTTTGTGGGCAAGAACGCCATCGTGTGGTCGTCGGGTGCGAACGCGAGCGTGCACACGGCGCACGTGGCGGCCATCGATGACATGACCATCACGCTCGAGACG
>MDTG01005244.1_pt1 | contig 18008 bp, 21 predicted proteins | sample 811421 | NCBI WGS metagenome assembly MDTG01 (sample SAMN05326645, study PRJNA326480) | marine metagenome | isolation source: seawater | place: Pacific Ocean: South East | collected 2011 | reverse complement strand
TAATTTTTTTTATCTGCCAAAATCATCTTGAACTCTGACTATATCCTCTTCGTTAGAAGGGTTATTTTTATCTGTATGCTGCCATATTTCAGCCACTAAGCAATAGTCACCTAATCCTATTAGTCTATGCCTCTCTCCTTGTTTTAATTTAATTTGATCTCCTTCATTGTAAATCTTCATTTCATTTTCCTTGTCTGTATCACTTCTTATTATACCGCATTCTCCTTTAAACACTCTCCAAATTTCAGATCTTCTTTGATGATATTGCCAAGACAATCTCGCATTTGGTTTTACTATTAATATTTTAGGACTCAACTTTCCGCTAATTTTTAAATCTTCTATATTAATTCCTTTGAAAAAGTGATTTGAAAAGTTCTGTGCTTGATTTTCGTCAATTACCAGAAAACCTCCCCATGGCCTTTTAAAATCTTTTGATACAATTTTAAATCCAAAAGATTCTACTAGTTTTTCTGTTTTGATGAAATGATTCATTTTTAATTTAAAATTCAAATTTACGATAAGAATTGTTAAAAAATTTAATAAAAAATTATAATTGATGTTTCAGGATTTCGATACAATTTTTTAAACTTTTTGTATAGTAGGGTATTTCAATATTATATATATTTTTAATTTTAGATTTATCCAAGTATGAATACTTTGGTCGCTTAGCAATAGTTTGAAATTCTTCAGATGAAACTCCAATTATTTTTGACCTTAAGCCATATAATTCTTTAATTGATTGAGCAAATTCTAGCCAAGATATTTTACCAATATTTGAATAATGATATACACCAGGGTGCCAATTAAAATTTATAATGATTTTAATAATTGAATTAGCTAAATCATGGGCATAGGTTGGTGAGCCAAACTGATCGTTAACCACATTAATTTGTTTGTTTTTTTTCATCAATTCAATCATGGTTTTAACAAAGTTTTTTTTGTTACTAGAATACAACCAAGATGTTCTAATTATTACAGATTGTGAATCGTTCTTAAGACAGGCTAGCTCTCCTCTATATTTCGATAAACCGTATTGGTTGATTGGATTAGTTTTTGAAGTTTCAGTTAATAAAATTTTATCTAGTCCATCAAATACATAATCTGTAGATATATGTATTAACTTTTTTTTATTTAAACTTGTCCATTTTGAAATAACATCAACGGCTCTGTGGTTTATTAAATCTGCTATTTTGGGTTCTAACTCGGCTTTATCAACATTTGTATAAGCAGCACAATTTATTATTATTGACGGATTAATTTTTTTTAAATACGGATCAATAGAATTTAATTCCGAAATATTTAAATCATTTAAATTTGAAAAAACCCATGAAAAATCACCACTTATTTTTGAAACTTTTTTAATCTCTAAACCTAATTGACCAGTTGACCCAAGAACTAATATTTTCACTAAAAAGGAGAATTAAAATTATTAAAAGAATCTAACTTTAAGTCTTTATCTGAAAGTATCGGATTTACATCATTACTCCAGTCAATAACCAAATCATTATCATTCCAAATTATTCCTGATTCATATTTTGGATTATAATAATTATCCACTTTATAATTTACAATAGCGTAATTACTTAAAACCTGAAAACCATGTGCAAAACCATTGGGAATTAATAATTGTTTCTTGTTTTCTGAAGACAATTCAATTGAAAAGAAATTACCATAAGATTTAGATTTTTTTCTTAAGTCTACAGCCACATCCAAAACCTTGCCACTAATGCATCTTACCAGCTTTGTTTGGCTGTAAGGTGGGTGTTGAAAATGCAAACCTCTTAAAACTCCTTTAAAAGAACCTGATTCATTTTCTTGAACAAAATCGATATTTCCTAATAAATCATTGAATTTTTCTTTTTTATAAGATTCCATAAAATATCCTCTATTATCACTAAACGTTGAGGGTTCTAAAACAAATAAATCATCAATTGTTGATTTAATCAAATTCATATAATTATTAAATTAGTAAATAAAAATCAATATTATATATTAGATTTTAATTTTATAGCTGCTTTTAATTTTTCTTATAAAATAACTTTCATAAAACTGTAATTTATATAATCATAATAATTCACAGATATTTTCTAATTAACTAACCTGAAATATTTTTAAAAGCATCCTCATCACAATATATAGTAACATCAGGATGATTATTAAATATTTTTTGAACAGGATATTTTAAAGGATCATATTTTTCGTAAAAAATAGATTTTAATATTTGATTTTTTCTCTTTCCAGTTACTAAAAAAATAATTTTTTTTGAGGATAATAAAGTATCAAAACTTAAAGAAAATCTTTTGAAATTTTCCGATTTATTTTTTACAATTATACCAATTTTTTTATTATCTAAAATTTGATTATTCTTTGGAAAAAGTGATGCTGTATGAGCATCTTCTCCTATCCCTAGTAACGAACATTCGATTTCATTGTCCAAGAAATTTTGTGAAATATATTTTTGAGCTTTAATTAGACCATAGTTATTAATTAGATCATAATAAGAAAATAAAAATCGAGTATTCACATCTATTTTTAAATTATTTAATATCATTTTAAAATTAGATAAATCATTTTCATTGTTAACTAATCGGTCATCAGACAAAAAAACTCTTCTATTATTTTTTATTCTTTTACTTAAACTTAATAATTTATATAAATGCAAAGGAGATTTTCCACCTGGCAAAATGCAAGTTCCTTTATTAATAAATTCTACCATTGAAGATTTAAGATTAGTGAAAAGCTCTAAATGATTGGAAAAACTATTAAATGTTATATTATTTCTAAATTTTATTTTTTTCAATCTTTATTTTTTCAAACCACTTTGAATTTCATATATATAATCTAAAATACCTTGACCTAAATCTAAATTATACTCAAGATTTATTTTTCTTGCAATATTAGGCTTCTTAAAATTGTAAGGAGTTACCTTGTAATGTTCATCATTTTTATTTTTAGAGTAAACGATTTCAATTTTGTGATCCATCATTTCATTTATCATCATGAGCATTTTTTTAATTGACATAGTTTGATTTCCAGTCACCATTACATAATCCATAGAAATTGAGGAATTTAGCATATTAAGACAGGCTTTAGCGGCATCTAAAACATGAATATAACTTCTTATTTCATTTCCATCTCCATCTCTTGTAATTTTTTTTTCAATAATTGCCTGGTTAATTATTTTTTTAATTGGATTAAAATCATTTGCCCTGCTACCATACAACGAGCCGAACCTAATGACAGAACAATTTAAATTATAAACCTTATTATAATTTTCAATTAATAATTCACAGCATTGCTTACTAGTCTTATAAAATGATCCGAAATTACTGTAAACATAAACTGTACTTGCAAATAATAACCTTGTGACCTTATGCTTAACACAAGCATCTAAAATTAAATTAGTACTTATAAAATTTACATTTATTGTTTCTATTGGATCTTCAATAGCTTTTTGAATGTCTGCCACTGCAGCAAAATGATAAACATATTTTGCGCCTTTAATTGCTTTATTAATTTCTTTTTTATCTAAAACACTTTTTACAATTATTTTCTGATTTTTTTTTAAATATATAGACTTTTGATTATCAAAAATAGTTACCATGTAACCGTTTTCAGATAAGATATCCGCAACATGACTACCCATAAATCCAGATCCGCCAAAAACAACAACTTTTTCCATTTTTTTATAAATTTAAGAAATTTGATAAATTCTCCACACTCCTAAGACCTTGTCTTTGAACTGTTTCATGATTTCTAGAACCAATGTGAGGGGTTATAATTACATTTTTAAAATTTAACAGAGGATGATTTTTAATCATTGGTTCTTTTTCTAAAACATCTGTTAAATATCCTCTAATTTTTGAATTTTTAATGCTTTCTAATAAAGCATTCTGATCAACAAGGTCAGCTCTAGCTGTATTTATTATAACTAAATTTGTTTTTATTTTTTTTAAAACGTTTTTATTAATTAAATGAAACGTAAATTCATTTAGAGGTAAATTTAAACTCATATAATCAATTTTAGAAATAAAAGATTCAAACGATGATGAAAAATTTATATTATATTTTTTTATAAAATCAGCATCTTCGTACTTATCAAATGCATAAACCTCCATTCCAAAAGCAAGAGATCTTTTAACGACTTCTTTACCTACACTTCCAAGCCCAAAAACTCCTATTTTCTTTTTATATATTTCATTTCCAATTAGTCTAACCCATTTGTTTTTTTTTATCAAATTGTTTTCTTCAATTATATTTTTCTCAAAAGATAGTAATAAAGCAAAAGTATGTTCTGCTACTGCACAATGATTAACACCGGGAGTATTAAACACTAAAATATTATTATTTTTTGCAGCTTTTAAATCAATCTTATCAAGTCCTATTCCGTACTTACTTAAAACTTTTAATTTACCTTTTTTCCCTTTTATCAAAACTTCAGCATTAAAATCGTCATCTCCACAAATTATTCCATCATAATTCTGAATAATAGGTAACAATTGCTTTGCCGTCAAAGGTCCTCTTAACTTATCTATAGAACATTTTAAATTATTTAATTTTTCATTATGAAGACCTGGTGTGTCTTGAAAAGATGTTGATGTTAGTAGTATCTTCATATGAAAATTAAATATATTTTTTCGTTAGTTCATCATTACTCAAAAATTCAATTACTCTTGAAATATCAGCAGGTGAATCAACTGAATAAGATTCATCTTCACTATATACCATTTTAACTTTTTGACTATTTTCTAAAATTCTGTTCATATCAATACCTTCAACAATTTCCAGTGGAGTCCTATTCATTTTTGAAAATTCTAACAAAAAATCTCTTCTAAAAGGAATAGAACATATTTGTTTAAACATCGGCACATTTAATACTCCTTTTTTTCTAGATGGTATAGGTTCTCTTGTGAAATACATTGCATAATTGCTTTTATCCATAATTACCTTAACTTCATTAGGGTCTTCAAACTCGTGAACTGAATTTATTTCCTTGTACAAATTAGCAATTTTAATTTTCGAATCATTTATTAGTGGCTTCAAAACTTCATTAATACTTTTGGGAGTTACCATGGGCTCATCTCCTTGCAACATTAATAAAATATCAATTTTATTTTTATTTATTTTTTCTATTTTGAACATTGCTTCTGCCGCTCGATCACATGCCATCTCATGAGAATCAAGAGTCATTACTGCTTTACCTCCAATACTAATAATATAATCATAGATGACACTATCACATGTTGCCACATAAACATCATCCAAAATTTCACTCATTATTGCTCTTTTATAGCAATGACCTATCATTGGCATTCCTAATAAACTTTCCATAGGTTTTCCTGGAAATCTACTAGAATTCATTCTAGCTGGTATTACTGCTACTATATTCATAATATTTAATTATTTAAATTTGGCCACCATTAACATCAATTATACATCCGTTTAAATAGCTTGATAAAGATGAACATAAAAAAATAATTGGCCCTACTTGCTCTTTTACATTTGCTACTCTAGATAAAGGGATAGATTCGGATAATTTGGAAAGTTGTTTTTCGGTCATAGATTCTGATAACATAGGAGTTAATGTCTGAGAAGGACATGTACAATTGACATTAATCCCCTTTGGACCCAACTCATGAGCAAGTTGACGAGTTAAACCAATTATACCTGCCTTACTTGACGTGTAGTGTACTCCGCTAACAATACTTTTATTTCTTCCAGCTATTGATGAAACATTTACAATTCTTCCGCCAGATTTCATAAGCGGAATAGATTTTTTAATTATATAAAAAAAAGAACGCAAATTTGTGTTTAATACATTATCCCACTCTTCAAAACTAATATCTTCAATTTTTTTGCAAAAATTGATTCCAGCGACATTTATTAAAAAATCAATTGAACTCATTTTTTTAAAAAATTTATCAATATCTGCTTTTTTGGAAATATCTATCCCTTCGGAACGTGAAATACCGAAAACATCAGCTCCCAAAGATTTGAACGTTAAAAACGCTTCTTTACCTATTCCCTTGGAAGATCCAACAACCAAAACTTTTTTATTTGAAAAATCAATCTGCATATATATGCTCTACATCAGGTTTAGTTATTGCTAATCTAGCAGCAGGAATATTTCCTACCGCAGTGATCTTGTGAAGAACATTAGCCTTAACCACCACAATATCACCTACAGAAACCGTCTTTACTTTATTATCAATTTCCCACTCATATTCTCCTTCTAAAATTACCCAACATTCGTCTGCATCTGGATGATAATGCAATCTATTACCCTCACCTGGATTCTGCTTAATAATTACACCGCCAAATCTATTGTTATAAATAACACGAACTGCCCATGAACCATTGAATTTAAGTTTATCTTCTAAAGTTTTAATATTAATAGAAGATACATTTTCAAACTCATGTCCAGGTCTCAATAAGGAATTTTTGACGCCATCATCTTTTAAAACTTTTTTTACATTGTCATCTGAAATCATTTTTTTTTTTTTTCAAATATATATCTAAAATTTGAATTAATCGGTTTTCTCAAAACCTTGTAGGATTACAATTTTCATGAGATCGTCAACTAAAATTGTTCCTTCAGGAAAAGCAGTTTCATTATTGTTAATCCCAACAAAATTTAATCTGGTTTGTTTAGCAGCATTATAATCAGTCATTGCATCTCCAATAAATAAAACTTCATTAAAATTTAAATCATACTTTTTTAAAATATTTTTAATTATCGTTACTTTATTTTTTGGAGAACCAAAGACCTCATTAAAATAATTTGACAAATTTTTTCTTTTTAATATATCCTCAATTTCATTCTGAGGAGTTCCGGTACAAATAAAAGTTAAAAACTTACTACTTGAATATTTTAAAAATTCTAATGAACCAGCAATATATTTAGAATTACATACCCCTTCAAATACTAAAGTAGAAAATTTATTTGTTAGTTTTTGTAAATCTGAATCGCTTAATTCGGTTCTTAAAAAAACTTTGTGAAAATATCTTATTTTTTCAAATCTAGAGATGCCTCCATGTAATAAATGATAATCACGAACTTTTTTTTTAATTTCAACACCATACTCTGAATACATTTCTTCAAAAGCAAGTGTTTTGATATTTACAGAATCTAATATAACACCATCAAAATCAAATATAATAGCTTTTATTTTTGAAATCATAATACAAATTTAATCAAAAAAATTAGTTATTAAATTTAATACATCTGATTTTTATGGTTAGATTTGATGTTAAATAATTATATGTTGAAATCTATTAAAAATAACTTTAAACAACACAAAGTCAATTATTTTAAAATTAAATCTAAATTTCTTTATTCATCTAATTTAAACAACTTATTATTATTATGGGTTTTTTTAGCTTTTATATTTGTTACAATAAATAAGCTTCCCTCTCTACCACAAAAAACTCATGAATTAGCGGCATTTATATTAAACTCGAGCTGCAAAGAATGTGGACTTGGTCATGTAGCTAATTCTCTGATAACATCACCAGTTTATTATCTAATTTCATTTTTCCTAATGACATTAAAAAAGTATTTAATAATTCAATGTGCATTTTTCGGCAGTTCATTATATGTTTTTCATAGAATTTTAATTGATGTTTTTAAAAATGAATCTGTATTAATTAATTTATCATTAACCATGATTTTAATATTATTAGTGTTGAACTCAATGGGAGCTCCTTGGCAAAATATTCCTTATTATTTGGGAATTGGAGTAAACTTTTTTAATTATGATTTTTCTACTAGAAGCATAATTACTTTATCATTTTTAATATCGTGCTATTACTTAATTAATAAAAAGATGGTTTTTGCTGGAATATTTTTTCTTTTGGGAATGTTATCTCACCCTACAAATGGTTTAGTGATTTTTATTTCATTTTTTGGTCTTTTAATATTTAATTTTTTTAAAGATTTAGGATTAAACAGCTCCGATATAAAAAAATTATTGTTTTTTTTAGTGTTAAGCTTTATTCCAATTATTATAAAACTAATAACATTGGATTCAATTATTGGAGTTTTTCAAAGTCAAGAAGTTTCAAGATCTGAGTATATAAGTTCTATGTATAGGGACGAAATTGATGACTTTTCAGCACTTTTCACTTTATTTTCTAATAAAATACTTTTAACATTAACGTTGGCATTCTCTGTTATTCCAATAGTTATTGCCTATTTATTTCGAAAGAAATTAAAAGAAATACAAAAAATAAAAATACTTTCAATACTGATTGTAGTACCTGTTTTAATATTTTTTTCAATAATATGTATTGAAACGATTTATAGTTTTTTTGGGTTGTTTGAATTTATAATAGAAAAAATTATTAATTCTCAATTAGGTCACAGAATATTACAATACTCAGGAATTCCAGCATTACTGATTTGGGCTATACTTATTAAGGAACTATTTAATTATTCAAGTATTATATTTCCCAAGACAATAAAAAATTCTATTAATACAATATGTGTTTTAATTTTTATAATTTCTAGTGCTCTCATTATTAAATCAAATTCGAAAATTAGGATCAATGAATTTTTTAACATTCTATCAATAGAAAATGGGGAGTATTCTGAAAATGGCAGAATGGTATATTACGAAGATCTTTTAATTTCAGGATATGACAAACATTTAGTTGATAACCAATTTTTTTATGACTGTAAATGTGGAAATATTTATGCTGAAAATATTGATATTAAAGAAAAAGATGCATCCCTAAAAACTTCATATTTTAATTCTAGCAATATAAACAAGGAAATAAGTTCCAGCTTTTTAAAAAATTATGAAAATTATGATTCTCGAAAAATTATTATAAAAAAAATTAAAAATATTTTGAAAAAAGGTTCTAAAATAATAGTGCCACCTTACTTTTACTGTTTTAGAGAATTTCTACCTCATTATGATATATATTTTCAAGAGCATGACGACGGAAATTTTATGTTAGGTTCAAAAAAAATTTATGAGAAATTTAAACCAAGAATGGTTTCGTTATCAATTCCCTACATTGAACTTCCTTCTCAACAAAGTAGATTAATGGTAAATGAGATTAGAAATAAATGGCTAAACCTTAGCGAAACAGATTTTAAAATTATTGAATCTCAAGGTTTTAATTATATAATAACAGAAGCAAAACATAAATTAAATTTTAAAGTTTTATATCAAGACGAAAACTGGAAAATTTATCAAACTAATTAAAAAATCTAAAATTTTTATAATTAGCAATATTTAACATCTCAAAATCTCCTTTAGAATCTCCAAAAGCATGTATTTCGTCGTATTTTTTAAGATTATAAACTGATTTTATTCTATTTACTTTTTCTTTACCCCAACAGTTTTTCCCCTTAATTCCATTATATAAATTGTTGTTAAAGCTTGATTGGGTTGATATTGATTTGACTCCTAATTTTTTTGCGATTGGCTTAATCCATATGTCTAAAGAAGCACTTACCAATATAATTTCATTACTGTTATCTTTCTTTAAATTATTTATATATGTTATAGCGCTAGATTTTAATTTTCTTTTATAAAGAAAAGAAAAATCATCGGCAATAATTTTAAGTTTTGAAAAAGAAAATTTTGATAAAAAAATCATTAAAAAAGAATCTTTAAATTCATCTTTATTAATAATTTTTAAATTGTAGCAAACAAATATTGGTACTGCTTTAAATAGTAAAAAATAAAAATATGGAGAGCCATGTAAGGTTTTTAAAAAATCAAACATAGAGTCTGATTTTGAAATTGTTCCATCAAAATCAAAAAGATAAAGCCTCATTTGATAGTTATTAAAATAATTCCAATTAATATTAGAAACATTCCAAAATAGTTAACAAGATTTAGTTTTTCATCTAAAAGAAAATAACTAGAAACAGATAATGTTAAAAATGCAAAACCTGAAAGTACGGGATATGCTTTAGTCACTTCTAAATACTTAAGAGAATAAGCGAATAATAAAACATTTATCATATAAAAAAAACATCCTGAAATAAATTCTATACTAAATAAACTTTGAAAAAAACTATATTTTAGTTGTGATTTTTTTAATAATATATTACCCAAAGTAGAATTTAATCCCGCGATCAAAACAAGTAGCCAACTATATTTCATTATAAAAATTTTCCTATAATATATAAAATTCCTTGCTTAACTTTAGATTTGTGTAAGCTTTTTTGATTTGTGTTAGTCAATAGCTCATCTCTGTTCGATAAATACCAGTCGTAGCTTTCTTTAATCATATCTTGGTTTGTATTTTTAGAAGACCATTTTAATTCTTTTTTAGCTTTTGACGTGTCAAAATACAGAGAATTTCCATACATAGCAGAATGATAAGGACCTAAGGGAGATAACCCTAAATAACTTGATAAGTTCATTAACGGTACAATAATTTTACTAGGCAATGAAGTTATTTTAGAATTCTTTTTAGAATGCTTAATAAGTGTATTTAATGTTTCCTTCATTGAACAATAATCATTCGTGCCTATATTGAACACCCCTGTAGCTTTTTCTTCAACTGATTTAATACACGCCTCACTTAAATCATCACAATGAACAAATTGATAAATATTATGACCTCCATCAAAGACAGGTAAATTTTGATTTAAATAAACCCATTCAAATAAAATTTGAAAGATCCCTAACCTCCCATTTCCTAATATTGTTCTGGGTCTAATAATGGTAATATCCATTTTATCTTTATAATCTAAACACATTTTTTCTCCATCTAATTTTGCTTGTCCATATTCCTCTACCGGATTTGTAGGAGTCATTTCATTAACTGGATTGTGAGGTGGTATTCCGTATACTGCAGAAGAAGAAGTGTATACTAGATGTTGACATCCATTTGCAACTGCAGCTTTTACAATATTCATTGTTCCGATATTATTAACTGAATCAAACAATTCTTTATCCTTAGCTAGTGGAACTTGAGCTACATTATGAAAAATATAATCAATTCCTTTTGAAGCATTTAGAACACCATTATAATTTCTGATGTCTGTTTTAAAAAAATTAATTTTATCAAGAATAGATTTGTCTGGAATATTAATATCTAACACAGAGCACTCATACCCTTTTTCAAGTAATTTATTTAATAATGATTCTCCAAAATATCCGGCACCGCCAGTAATTAAAACTTTTTTTTTCATTTATTTTTTTGTTTAAGATATTGAGTGTAAGCATTTAACGAACCCTTATATAAATTAATTTTTGGTCTATATTTTAATTCCTTTTTTGCCAACGAAATATCACAGGCAATATTCTTGTTTAATTCTGATAAAACATGAATTTTTTGAGAATATATATTTATTTTTTGTAAATAATAATCAAAAAATTCAAATATCTGGCCAAAAAAATAAGGAAGTTTAATATAATTCTTTTTTTTCTTCACTTTAAATTCATTAGAAAAAACATTTTTTATAACGTTTATAATTTCTAACATGTTTAAGTTTTTTTCATCGGCAATCCAATAAATTTTACCTCTTGAAACTTTTTTAATGGATGCAAGAAAAATTCCTTGACAAATATTTTTAACATTAGCCATAGACCTAACATTAAGTCCATCACCAATTATTGGGAATCTTCCTTTAATAACCATTTGGTAAAAAAGCTTTTGTCTTTCTGGCATATTTTCTCCATAAAACCAAGGAGGTCTAATAATAGTAATATCAATTCCATCACTTATTTTACTCAACAAAAACTTCTCCATCAGTTCTTTAGACTTTCCATAATTCATGTATGGGTTATATTTAGATTTTTCGTTAAAAATATGTTTATTTGAGGGATTACAACCTATTGGAGAATTAGATGATATTACTATTATTTTATTAATGTTAGTTTTAATTGCCTTCTCAATTAATTTAGTTGTAGCTATATAATTGATATCATAAAAATCTTTAATGAATTTTGGATGAATAACTCCCGCTGCATGTATAAGTAATCCTTTATTGGATTTATAAATAAAACCATTAATAGTTTCATATTTTCTTAAGTCCCCCCTAAATACTTTTACTTTATCACTATACTTATTAAAAAAGCTATCATCCTCATCTTCGTTAATTAAACAATTAATAGTAAGCGAATTTGATTTTTCCATTTCCAAAACATCAGGGTCATTATAAATTAAACTTTCTACAATTTGTCTTCCTAGCCAACCATTGGAACCTGTAATAAATACATCTTCAAATTTAAATTTCATTTTTTAATCGTGATAAAAATTTAATTGCATTCATTCTTGCTATTGCCATAATAGCTCCTTGTGGGTTAACTGTGGGTGAGTCACATAACATTGAGCCATCACTAATATAAATCGAATCGTTTTCATATAAATATCCATCAGGTGACAATGGGAATTTGTTATTAATACCTCCAATAGGAATCGAAGAAAATAAATGAATTGTCATAAGATTTAATTTTCCTTTTTCTAAAAGTCTAATTTTCTTTAAATCATCTAAAGATTTAATCAGAAGATTTGAACTAACTGAGGGAAAAAGGAACTTTGCACCAGCACTAAATAAAATTTCAGCTAATTTTTCCATTCCAAAATAAATATTTTCATAATCTTTATTTGTTAAAGAAAACCTTACAAAAGGAGAATTAAAAAATGGAATATTACTCACCGATCCGACACCCTCAGGTGATATCATTGAATAATAGGTTGACATTTTTTCCCAATCTGAAATATAGCTTAAATGATGACAATCATTTAAGCCTACTGAGAGCATTCCTTTTGAACTTATTGAGCAACCCATACTAATTTTAGGTGAGAATTCTTTAACCTGATGCACATGAACACCGTTTTCTAAGGAATTTATTTTATCCTCAAAAAGTGAAATAAATTTAAAAGTGGGGTGCAATTTTAAACTTTTTCCAATATTTCTTTTATAACCACTTTTTAATAACAAATGGGGACTATTTATAGCTCCAGCAGAAAGAAAAATAAAATCGGAACAAAAAGAAATATTTTTACCTTTTTTATTTATTGTATCAACATAATTTATTTTGTTTTTACTAGAAATCGAAATTACTTCAGTTTCTGTCTTTAAGGTCCCTCCATTTTTTAAAAATTTCGGAATTAAAGTTTCCGTCATTGATTGTTTGGTTCCATGACCCTTAGAATTGTATTTGAACCATCTTGGAACCTCTGAACATTCCCATTCCAATTTATCACATCCTTCTTTGAGTTTTAAAGATGCTCTTTGGTCATTTGATTCAGGCATCAAACTGACATTAATTAATTTTTCTATATCTGTATAAGACTCATTTAAAAAAGTTTTATCAAAAGTAAACTCATTTTTTTCTTCCCAATTTTTTAGTGTAGAGTCTGGAATTCTGTGATACAACCCACTATTTACTTCACTGCCTCCCCCAACACAACTACCCTCTGCATAATTAATTAAAGTTTTACCAAATGCTACGGTCATACCCGCGTTTTTATATTTTTGATTGATTTCATCACAACTAAAAGAATCAACAGCGTTAACACTAGAATTAGTTCCCTTCTCAATCATTAAAACATTAAGGCCTTTTTCCGCAAAAATGTTAGCAGCTACGCATGCACCGGGACCAGATCCTATGATTATAACTTTGAATTTATTATTCATTATTTAATTCATAATATTTTACAAGCAAATTTGATTCAAATAAACGTATAAACAGAGAAAAAAATAGAATATTATATTTTTTTATTATTGAAATAATTTTTAACTGTTTTAAATTACTAAGATTATGAAATCTTTTAAAATATAAGATAAAAACTATTAATTCAAATAAAATTGACAAAACCCTTACCCCAAAGAAAAAATAATCTGGCATTTTAATAATTTGATAATTAATAAAATTTGATAATTTTTTAATATTATTAATTTTCAAATTATTGAAAAGTATTAATGCATGTGTTAATGAAAAAACAAGTTTAGAATTCATAATTTAAAAAATGAAACTTAAAAAAATCATTATTGACCATAAAAAAACAGACGTTAATATAAACTTATCCTTATAAAGTATATCTGTTGGCTGTTCGTCCATTGATTCTGAAAATGAAATTTGAATATAGCGTAACAGACCTGCTATAACAAAAATAGATGATGCACTAAGGAATTCAAAATTACCTGTAAAAGTTGTATTCATATTTACATATAAAAGATAAAAAATCATGGTACAGGAAATAAAAATAGTTTGCATATTATTAATAGATTGTATCGTGTAACCCATTAAAGAATTTCTGGTAATGTCTGAACTGGTATATTTTAACTCTACCTTTCTTTTACCAAGTGCTAAAAGCATAGCTAAAGTAAAAGTCATAGAAATTAACCACTCTGAGGTGTCTAAGCCTGTTGATAAAACTCCAGATTGAACTCTTAATACAAAACCTGTTGAAATACACATTATATCGATTATAGAAATTTTCTTTAACCATAGTGAATAATTGAGATTCAATAATAAATACGAAATAATTAATATGTAAATATTATTTATCGAAATGTTTTGTAATAAAATTATAGCTAAAAGCATTAAAAATATTAAAACAATCGCTAACGTTATCGAAATTTTACCACTTGCAATAGGTCTATATTTTTTTTTCGGATGATTTTTATCCTTTTCAATATCCATTAAATCATTAAAAAAATAAACTACGCTAGAGGCTATACAAAAACTCAGAAATGCAAGTAATGCATTATATAATAAATTTAAATCAAAAAAAGAACCTGAAACTAACAATGGTATAAAAACAAAAAGATTTTTTACCCAATGTTTTACCCTCAAAGCAATAATTATGTTTTTAAACAACTTATGTTTTTAATATTACCCTGTAAATTTAATGATTTAATCAATTAAATTTATACTTTTTTAAAATTACTTTAATAATATCTCATAACAAGAATTGTTAAAAAATTTAATTCCAAAATACATTGATTTTAAACTATCCATAACGTAAATTTATATGATGTTTGCACTAGTTGATTGTAACAATTTTTACGCTTCCTGCGAAAGGGTTTTTAATCCGAAGTTGGTTAATAAACCTATTGTTATTCTATCTAATAATGACGGATGTGTAATATCTAGAAGTAACAAAGCCAAAGCTCTTGGAATTCCTATGGGTGCACCTGCTTTTAAATACGATTATCTATTTAAAAAAAACAAAGTATATGTGTTCTCTTCCAACTTTCCCCTCTACGGAGACATGAGTAGTAGAGTGATGAATATTTTAAGTGGATATACACCAAATATCGAGATCTACAGCATTGATGAGGCTTTCTTAGAGTTTAAAGGTTTTGAAAATTATGATTTGGAAAAGTATGGGCAAGAAATTAGAAGTAGAATACTAAAGTGGACAGGCATTCCAGTTAGTATTGGATTTGCCCCTACAAAAGCATTGGCTAAAGTAGCGAATAGAATATCAAAAAAATTTGATAGTAAAACAAGGGGTGTTTATATTTTAAATTCAGAAACAAAAAGAATAAAAGCCCTGAAATGGCTTAAGATAGAAGATGTGTGGGGAATAGGACAAAAATATAGTGAGCAGTTGAAAAATCATAATATTAATAAAGCTTATGATTTTACAAAGCTTCCCGACAGTTGGGTTAAAAAACAAATGAGTGTTGTCGGACTGAGACTAAAGAAAGAATTGGAAGGAGAATCCATTCTATCAATTGAGGAAAAAAGATCGCCTAAAAAAGCTATTGCCACTACAAGAAGTTTTGAAAAAAACTTGACAAATTTTGAAGATTTAAAAGAACGTGTCTCTACTTTTTCGATATGTTGTTCAGAAAAATTAAGGCATCAAAAAAGTAATTGCAATTCTATTTATGTCTTTGTAAAAAGCAATAGATATCAAAAAAATAAATTACAATATCGAAGTGGAATAATTATGACTTTACCTTATGCTTCAAACTCAAGTATAACGATAAATAAATATGCCATTGAAGGACTAAAAAAAATTTATAAAAAAAATATCGAATACAAAAAAGCAGGCGTGATAGTAATGGGGTTAATTCCAAATAATAAAACACAACTCAATATATTTGAAAAAGAGAATCCTAAATATCAAGTTCTGATGAGAACATTAGATTTTATAACAAAAAAAGAAGGAACTGATAAAATAAAACTAGGTAGTCAAGATCTTAAGAGAATTTGGAAAATGAAACAAACGAAATTATCTCCAAGGTATACTACAGAGTTAAAAGAAATAATAACATTAAAGTAAAAATTTGAAAGATAATAAGATACTTAATTTTTTTATTCCCAAAAAAGAAAATGGGGAAGGACAATGGCTTGCTGAGGAAGGAATATCAGCTGGGTTTCCATCACCAGCTGATGATTTTAAAGAAGTTCGAATTAGTCTAGATAGAGAATTAGTAAGAAATAAAGATTCTACCTTTTACGCGAGAGTAAGAGGAGATTCAATGATCGAAGCTGGATTAGATGATGGAGATTTACTAATCATTGATAGATCATTGAGTCCAGAAAATAGCAAAATAGCTATTTGTCTAGTTGACGGAGAATTTACAGTGAAAAGAATAAAAAAAGAAAAAAATAAATTTTATTTAATTCCGGAAAATAAAAAGTACAAAGTAATTGAATTAAAAGAAGAAAATCAATTGATTATATGGGGGATTGTGGAATATGTAATAAAAAAAGTGTGATTTTTATTTTAAGAAATCAGGTTTTAAAGGCAGATCACTAAAAACTTTAAATACAAGATTAGATGTAGGGAATAATACAACCCACAGAGTTAAAAAAATGATAATAAAGTCAGTGCGAAAAGATATGTTTTTTTGATACCACAGCTCTAATTCTCCTTTGTAAGGAGAAATATACTGTGAATAAAATTCATCAATAGGAATTTTAGAATTTGATAGCAACTTTTCTTCATCCCTGAAAATAATAGATCCGATTCCACTTAGCCCAGGTTTAACATTATAAATGTTTTTTTTAACATAGTCTGAATATGGTTCAAAAGTTTTATCAACTAAAGGTCTTGGACCAACTATACTCATGGATCCTAAAAAAATATTAAAAAGCTGTGGCAATTCGTTAATTTTAGTTTTTCTTAAAAAACCTCCCATTGGCAAAATTCGCGGGTCTTTTAGTGTGGTGTGCAGGCCAGTACCAATATTGGGACTGTCCTTGAGCATAGTTGCAAATTTATATATATTAAACTTTAGGTTTTTATATCCAATACGTTCTTGTAAATAAAAAATATAATGTTCTCCAGTGAGAAGTAAACCTGCAGCAACCGGAACAAGAATTGGGCATAGAATTATAATAGCTATACTCGACAATATAATGTCTAAAATTCTTTTTAAAATAAATTTATACATAAAATCACATTTTTTGATCCAAATGTTTTCCTGTTTCAATATGCAAGAAATCAGGAACATATTTTTTAATTAAAGTAACTATGTCTGTTTTATCGGCATTTAGATTATCAAAAATATTATTAAAATCATTTTTCACCTCGTCAAATGAAATTGAATAATTTTTTGATTTAATGTAGCCAAGTGAGTCATATTTAGTCAAGTCGTAATCTTCTTCTTCAGAAAAGAACTCTTCATATGTTTTTTCTCCTGAAGTATCTGTCTTGAAAAAATAAATTGGATATTTTGTAGGATACTTATCAAAATCAAAGTTTTTAGCTTCTTGTTCCGAAAGAACTAATTCTGGCTCAAAACCGTTCTCTTTTAGAAAATCTAAGGCAATTTCTTTAAAGTAGATTTGATCTTTGTAAAAATCTAATTTAGGAAAGAAAATGTTTCCGGTATCTCCTAAGAACGTAGCTAACAAACATATTTGTCCTGATTGTTCTGGGGTTACAAAAAAACGTTTAATATCTTCAGGACAAGAAAGAGGTTGTTTCTTGTTTAATCTGTATATAAACCCATCTAATAAACTTCCATTGGAAAAAGCAACATTGGCAAACCGAGCTGTTGATACTCTAAAATTATTTTTCTTTGAAAGAATTAATTTTTCCATTAAGCTCTTTGAAGCCCCCATAAT
>MDTG01415482.1_pt1 | contig 18009 bp, 18 predicted proteins | sample 811421 | NCBI WGS metagenome assembly MDTG01 (sample SAMN05326645, study PRJNA326480) | marine metagenome | isolation source: seawater | place: Pacific Ocean: South East | collected 2011 | reverse complement strand
TTCAGTTTGCGTAAAATCGAGCAAAATCCTTAATGAGTACTTTATGGAACCTGCAGCAAATTATCAATCAGATGTTCTTGTTATTGGTTCGGGTGCAGCGGGTCTTACAACCGCCCTGCAGCTAGCAGACCACCATTCAGTGATTATTGTTAGCAAAGGACCACTGACCGAAGGCTCCACTTATTATGCCCAAGGCGGTATCGCTGCTGTTTTCGATGAATCTGATAGTATCGAAAGCCATGTTGAAGATACCCTCATTGCTGGCGCTGGTTTGTGCGAGCGCGAGACCGTTGAGTTTACCACACGTCACGCCAGAGAAGCCTTACAATGGCTGATTGATGAAGGCGTGGGCTTTGATCAGGTTGAATCAAAAGCAGATTCTCCGACCTACCACCTAAACCAAGAGGGTGGTCATAGCCATCGACGTATATTGCACGCCGCCGATGCGACCGGCAAAGCCGTTCAGACAACCTTGCAAGGCAAGGCATTGGCACATCCCAATATCAAGGTACTCGAACGCTTTAATGCCGTCGACCTTATAACCGGTCGACGCTTGCAACGTGAACTAGGTTGCTATGGAGCCTATTTATGGAACCGCAAGCTTGAGCGGGTAGAAACCGCCGCAGCGCGCTTTGTAGTGCTCGCTACAGGTGGTTCGAGTAAAGTGTATCAATACACCAGTAACCCTGACATTGCTAGCGGTGATGGTATCGCTATGGCATGGCGTGCGGGTTGTAGTGTAACTAACATGGAGTTCAATCAATTCCACCCAACCTGCCTTTATCATCCAAACGCACAAAGTTTTTTACTAACCGAAGCGTTGCGTGGTGAAGGCGCGGTGTTGCGACGTCCGGACGGCAGTCGCTTTATGGATAGCTTCCACGAAAGTGCTGAATTAGCCCCTCGTGATGTGGTCGCGCGCGCGATCGATTACGAAATGAAGCGCTTAGGTGCCGACTGCATGTATCTTGATATTTCGCATAAGAGTGAGGCGTTTTTAAAACAACACTTCCCCACTATTTTCGAGAAATGTTTGAGTTTGGGCATCGATATGAGTCAGCAGCCGATACCGGTTGTGCCCGCGGCACACTATACGTGTGGGGGGATTACCACCAACCTCAACGCGCAAACTGACTTACCCAGACTGTATGCAGTAGGAGAAGTCGCGTATACCGGCCTGCACGGAGCTAATCGTATGGCGAGTAATTCACTTCTCGAATGTTTAGTGTTCGCGCGTGCTGCCGCCCAGCATATTCTTCAACAAAGTCACGAGACACCGATTGTCGATCGCCTCCCTGCTTGGGATGACAGCCAGGTGAGTGACTCCGATGAAGAAGTCGTTATCCAGCACAACTGGCATGAATTGCGTTTATTTATGTGGGACTATGTGGGGATTGTTAGAACCACCAAACGTCTTGAGCGAGCGCTGCATCGCATACAGCTACTGCAACAAGAGATACACGACTACTACAGTAACTTTAAAGTCAGTAATAATTTGCTCGAGTTGCGCAACTTAGTGCAGGTAGCAGAGCTGATTGTTCATAGTGCGCTTGCGCGTAAGGAAAGTCGTGGGTTGCATTACACGCTAGACTACCCTGATCTGGATCCAAATGCGAAACCGACTCACTTGGTACCACAGCACTTATAGTTGGCAGATAAGGCCGCGTCGGAGCTGACACCATAGCGCCGGCGTGAGCTGATTTCGCCGAATACAGAAATAAAGACTTTGGCGCTGATTTGATAGCGCTTCTCTACTTAATCGAACCAGTAACCAGGTATTGAAAAGGCACTGCCAAAAAAATCGACCGTGCCAAGGCTCGCCATCGACCCACCACTGCAGTCTATTTTCACTCAGTGACAGCAGTGTTGTACCAATCTGCAAATGGACCATCCCGTTATCGTTTATACTTTGACCCGCGCCAGCATCAAATCAACCATGCGTTGTAATTCGGGATCTGGAGACGTTTTATGGCCCATAAACCACGCAAATAAATCGGGATCATCACAGGTCACAAGACGACGAAACACTGCTTTATCTTCCTCACTCAAGTGATCGTAGGCTTCATCCACAAAGGGTTCGAACAACACATCGAGCTCCAGCATACCGCGACGACACGCCCACTTAAGGCGACGCTTATCTTTTAGTACTTCCTCGGATTGCTTTAACGTGAACATTTTTACTCCCAGCCTTGAATTCAATTTCAATAGCCTCATATTAGCATGACATGGCAATTAAAGGAGCCTTTTAAATGAGCAAAGTCATGTCAGAACACGCTTCTGTACGCGAGACAATGTTGTGCCCGCTGGAGAGTTATGGCGTTCTCGCAGTGAGTGGCGACGACGCCCGTAGTTTTTTGCAAGGTCAACTGACCGCTAACATTAGCGACTTGAAACCGGGAGCGCATTGCTATTCAGCGCATTGCGAGCCAACCGGTAAAACCTTGAGTGTGTTTTGGCTCTATTGTCAGTCCGATAACGAATTTTGGCTTATCCTAAAGCACTCCGCGATCACCGCTTCGTTGGCTCAATTCGAGAAGTATGGCGTATTCAATAAGGTTTCGTTTGAAGATAAGACCAAAGACATTCATTTAGTAGGTGCCATCAATCCGACTGATACGTTGGCAGCCCCGCAGCCAAATGAATTACTTGCGCAAGTCAAGGTGGGCAGCGATCCAAACCAGTTCGTGCTAATATATAAAACAAAAATTGCCAGCAATTCTGACGAAAAGTTATGGGATGCCCTTGAAATTGAACGGGTGCGCCCTCAACTCAACAATGAACTTGCAAAACAATTTGTGCCGCAAATGCTTAATGTACAAGCATGGGACGGTATTGATTTTAAAAAAGGTTGTTATATCGGCCAAGAGACTGTTGCCCGAATGCGTTACTTGGGTAAACAAAAGCGCGCACTCTTTCGTGTGAGTGGCTCCGCAAACAATCCCGTTAATGCGGGGGCGGAAGTTGAACGAAAAGTGGGTGAAAATTGGCGTCGAGGAGGTACGATAATTTTGGCAGTGAATCGTACCGACACCCAAGTAGATGGTTTAGCGGTGCTACCAATTGATATTGAGATGGGTACTCCGCTCCGTTTGCGAGGTGACGACGATAGTCTCTTGGAAATACACACACTGCCGTATCAATTAGGTTAACTATTATGAGCGAAGCAATTGCCCCGAATAAAGTGGTCGCCATCCATTACACTGTGAAAACAGCTGAAGGCCAAACATTGGATCAGTCTAAGGAAGGCAATCCACTCAGCTTTATCCATGGCCGAGGCATGCTGATCCCTGGTTTAGAAAATGCATTGGAAGGTAAAGAAGTCGGCGAAAAATTCACTGCCGAAATCGGTCCTGAAGAAGCATACGGCGAACGTCACGAAGGCTTGATTCAAACAGTTCCACGTAACTTGTTTGGTGAAAACGATGTTCAACCCGGTATGCAGTTCCGTGCTAGCACTGACCAAGGCGACCAATCAGTGATCATCGTCGAAGTTAACGACGACGAAGTCACTGTCGATGGTAACCACCCATTAGCAGGCGTAAACTTGAACTTTGATGTCGAAGTTGTTGAAGTGCGTGACGCAACTGAGCAAGAGCTTGAACACGGTCACGTTCACGCGGACGGTGAAGACCACTAATCACTTTTTGATTAATGGTTTAGTGAATTAAGGGGCGATTATTCGCCCCTTAATTTTTGTTCTCGATCAATGAGTGCTTGTTTTCGATGTACTCCCGCCGAAAAACCCCGTAACTCGCCTTTGATACCTATTACGCGATGACATGGGATCACGATAATAAACGGATTTCGTGCGACCGCGTTGGCAACTGCGCGTACGCTTTTAGGTCGTCCAATACGCTCAGCAATACATTTATATGACAGCGTTTCACCGGGGCGTACTTTAATCAGTGTTGACAACACTTGCTGTTGAAACTCAGTTGTTTTCACACGCAGTGGTAAGCTGAATTTCTGACGCGAGCCTGCGAAATATTCCTCGAGTTGCGATTGCGTTTGCACCAATACAGGGTGCTTATGGTTGACGACCGACTGGCTTAAATCAGGCACATTCTTTTGGTCCTTATAATAAAGACCCGTCAAGTGCGCCTCATTTGCCATAGCCACCATGTGGCCAAGCGGTGTGTCAAACTCTAGATGGTACATTCACTCTCCGACAGATAACGTTTAATAAAATTGAATAGTAAAGAGCGTTTCCTTGTCTCTATTTTCTATTTTATTAAATGGTAGACCAAAAAAAAGCCACCCGGCAAGGGTGGCTGTTAGATTATTTTGGACTTAATCTGCTTTAGGACGCATATGAGGGAATAAGAGTACGTCTCGGATGGTCGATGAATCTGTCAACAACATCACCAAACGGTCAATACCGATACCCTCACCCGCCGTTGGCGGCATGCCATGCTCAAGCGCGGTGACGTAATCCTCGTCATAGAACATCGCTTCATCATCGCCCGCCTCTTTAGCTTCCACTTGATCGCGGAATCGTTGAGCTTGGTCTTCTGCATCATTCAGCTCCGAGAAGCCATTGGCCAACTCGCGTCCACCCGCAAAAAACTCAAAGCGATCGGTCACAAATGGATTCTCGTCATTACGACGTGCCAAAGGTGACACCTCTGCTGGATACGCCGTGATGAATGTAGGCTGAATCAAACGATGTTCAGCAACGGTTTCGAAAATCTCAATCTGGATCTTTCCTAGACCCCAAGCCGAATTGACATCCACACCGACTTGCTCTGCGATAGCGGTCGCCTGTTCGCGGTCGTTGAGCTGCTCCTCGGTAACTTCAGGCATATATTTAATAATCGCCTCTAACACCGTCATGCGCTCGAAGCGCTGGCCGAAGTCATAAGTCACGCCACCACTTTCAAATGTGGTTGAACCCAATACATCTTGAGCGATACCCCGTAGCATATCTTCCGTCATATCCATCAAATCGAAATAGTCTGCGTAGCCCCAGTAAAACTCCAACATGGTGAACTCAGGGTTGTGACGAGTCGATAATCCCTCATTACGGAAGTTGCGGTTTATTTCAAATACTTTTTCGAAACCACCGACGACGAGACGTTTGAGGTAAAGCTCTGGAGCGATTCTTAGGAATAGCTCCATATCTAACGCGTTATGATGAGTTGAAAATGGACGCGCAGCAGCTCCGCCTGGAATGGTTTGCATCATTGGCGTCTCAACTTCCAGGAATTGATGTTCGTTAAGGTAGCGACGAATGTAATCAATAACGCGCGAACGCACTAAAAACGTGTTACGAGACTCCTCATTGGTAATCAAGTCAAGGTAACGTTGACGATAACGTGTTTCTTGATCCGCCAAACCGTGAAACTTATCTGGCAGAGGACGCAGCGCCTTGGTCAATAAACGCACGTCGTCGACTAACACACTCAGTTCGCCTGTCCCGGTTTTGAACAATACGCCACTGGCGCCAATGATGTCGCCTAAGTCCCACTTTTTGAATTCGCTGTTATAAAAACCCTCTGGCAAGTTATCACGGGCTACGTATAGCTGAATTTTTCCCGACATATCTTGAATCGTCGCAAAACTCGCTTTACCCATGATACGACGGGTCATCATTCGACCCGCGACTTTAACGCGAACGCCCTGTTGCTCAAGCGACTCTTTGTCCGCCTCGTCATACTCAGCGTGAAGATCCTTTGCCAGTGAATCACGGCGAAAGTCATTTGGAAAGGCAACGCCCTTCTCGCGTAACGCCGCTAACTTCGCTTTTCGTTGCGCGATTTGTTCGTTTACATCAACTTCTGGCGTTTGCGACTTATCTGTCATAATCTTGCTTCCTCTTCGAATACGTTTCTATCGCGACTTAACTTGGCTACAGACCGCTTTTTAAGCTGGCCTCGATAAATGGATCGAGCGCACCATCTAACACCGCCTGTGTGTTTCTGTTCTCGATGCCGGTACGCAAATCTTTGATGCGCGCATCATCGAGCACATACGAACGAATTTGACTGCCCCAGCCGATATCCGCTTTTGAATCTTCCAGCGCCTGTTTATCTTCGTTCTGCTTTTGAATCTCTAACTCATACAATTTCGCTTTTAATTGCTTCATCGCAGAGTCTTTATTTTTATGTTGCGAGCGATCGCTTTGACATTGCACCACAATCCCTGTGGGTTCATGGGTTATTCGCACCGCTGAATCGGTTCGGTTAACGTGCTGACCACCGGCGCCAGAGGCTCGATAGGTATCGATACGTAAGTCCGACGGATTGATTTCTATTTCGATATCATCATCGACTTCGGGATAGATAAACACTGAGGCGAAGGACGTATGACGGCGGTTACCGGAATCAAAAGGCGACTTACGCACTAAACGATGGACACCGGTTTCGGTACGTAACCAACCATACGCATATTCACCGGCAATGCGCACCGTCGCCGATTTAATACCTGCGACCTCACCTTCAGACAGCTCAGTAATTTCCGTTTTAAATTCGTGTGCCTCAGCCCATCGCAAGTACATACGTAGCAACATGTTAGCCCAGTCCTGAGCTTCCGTACCGCCCGAGCCTGACTGAATATCCACGTAACAATCAGCTGAATCGTTATCGCGTGAAAACATGCGGCGAAACTCAAGCGCCTCAAGCTGAGTTAATAACTCCTGCAGCTCGTCTTCGGCTTCATTAAAGGTTGTTTCATCCTCGGCTTCCACAGCCAAGTCAACTAACCCTTCGATATCCTCTAAGCCTTGTTCTAAGTTATCGAGTGTTTCAATCACTTGCTCGAGTGCAGCACGTTCTTTCCCCAAGCTTTGAGCTGTTGGCGGATCATCCCACACTTCTGGTTGTTCGAGCTCTCGAGTAACTTCTTCTAAACGCTCCTTTTTATGAGCGTAGTCAAAGATACCCCCTGAGCGCCTCACTGCGTGAGCGCATCTCTTTAATGGCATTGTAAGTGGCGTTTGTCTCAAACATCACATGACCCTTAGTTGTTTAATTGGCATAAACGGGTATTTTACCGCAAAGCGCGCAGTTGCTCCACCAACAACTGCACTGAAGTACGTCCGCGAAAATGATTCAGCTGTGGTTTATAGACAAGTTCGACCCACTGACACTGATGATTGGGCCACTGCTCAATATCACAAAAAAACGATATGGCATCGAAAATACCGCCTTGGGGGCTTTGAACGACGAGCTTAAGATGTTTCTCACCTACAATACGCTGCTGCAGTATCCGAAACTCGCCGTCAAAAATAGGTTCTGGAAATTTTTGTCCCCATGGTCCTAAACCATCGAGTTGTTGAATAAACTCAATATTCAATTGCTCATCGGACAATTCACCATCAGACCATATAATCGGCTGTACAATCTCATCCGTTAGCCACTCGGCAGCCGCTTGTGACACCGCCTTTTGAAAGCTGTTCAGTTGTGCTTTGGCTAAGGACAGCCCAGCGGCCATCGCATGACCACCAAAGCGTTCAATTACATCGGGATATTGAGTGTCTACGCGTTCAAGTAAATCGCGAATATGTACACCATCAATCGAGCGCGCGGAGCCTTTTAAGTGGGTATCACTTTCTTTAGCAAACACAATCACCGGACGGTGGGTTCGCTCTTTAACACGCCCTGCGACGATACCAATCACCCCGCTATGCCACTGTTCGTTATAGAGCACGATGACGTTGGGCAACTGGCCTTGGTTATCGAGTTGGAGTTGGCTCACAATAGACTCCGCCTCCGCTTTCATATCTGCCTCGATTTCGCGTCGCTGCTTATTCAAATCACACAATGTTTGAGCAAGCTGTTGCGCGCGCTCTGACGAGGCTAACAAACATTCGATACCGAGGCTGATATCATCAAGACGCCCCGCGGCATTAATACGAGGACCGATGGCAAACCCTAAGTCACTCGCTTGTAACTTTGCAATATCGCGCCCACTTTGCTCAATTAAGGCACGAATACCCGCGCGACACTGACCGGCTTTAATTCGATTGAGACCTTGCTGAACCAAAATACGATTATTTTTATCGAGCGGCACCACATCAGCGACCGTACCTAGCGCGACCAAATCAAGAAAGTCGGCTAAGTTGGGTGTCGGTTGCCCCGCTTCACGCAGCCGTGCACGTAGCGCCGCTAATAGATAAAACGCGACGCCTACACCCGCTAACGCTTTACTCGGAAACTCACAGCCTGGTTGATTAGGATTCACTATTGCAGCCGCCTTCGGCAACGTCGTAGGCGCTAAATGGTGGTCGGTAATCACTAACGTGATGCCTAATTCGGCGGCGCGTGTTGCCGCATCATGCGCCGCGATGCCATTGTCGACCGTGATTATCAGCCCAACCTGTTGCTGCGCCAGCTGGTCAACAATAGCAGCCGAAAGGCCATAACCCTCAGTCATTCGATTCGGCACGCGGTAACTTACGTTATGAAACCCCATTTCAGGTAAGGCAGACATTAATAATGCCGTACTGGTTGCGCCATCGGCATCGAAGTCACCGCAGATGACGATAGCTTGGTTTTGTTCTCGCGCTTGCAACAGCGCGTCACAGGCGGCATCAATATTCCGTAACTGTGAATAGTGCGCCATTCCGCGCAAGTTGAGATCCAGTTGTTCGGTTTCCGTTATTCCTCGGTGCGCTAATATCTGCCGTATCACCTCTGGCCACTCAGTCGGTAACTGTTCAACCGGTGCATTGGGATACCGTTTGACTGTTCTTAACGACATAACTAACGGGCAGCTTGGATTTCGTTTATTATCGCATCGGGCGTTCTTAAGCCAGCCAGCATGCGTCCATCCGGCAGAATAAGTGCTGGCGTACCCGTCACTCCTAACATCTGCCCGAGGCGATAATGTTGAGCCACAGGGTTATCACATAACGTGGTTGCACTGATCGCTTGCTCGTTAAACAAAGATGATAACGCTTCTGAGCCATCCTTTGCGCACCATGCTTGTTGCAATTCACGTCCACCTTTTGAGCCTAGACCACCGCGCGGAAATGCCAGGTATTGAACAGTGATACCTTTATCCAAGTAGCTTCCCAGATTATTGTGAAGTCTTTGGCAATAACCACAGGTTGTATCAGTGAAAATGGTAACGACGTGCTTTTCCTTTGACGACCTGTAAGTAATCATTTCATCCTGATGTTCAGCAACTTTAGCCTTACGTAGCGTTTGTAATGCTTGCTCGGTTTTGTTTTCAGGAGCTCCGGTAGACAGTTTATACAGACTACCCGCCAACAAGTTTTCACCATCTTCGGACAAATAAACAATGCCTTGGTTAGTTGAAAGCTCAAAAACACCCTCGATACCTGAAGGTTTAATGCTCATCACCTCAATACCAAGCTGCTCGAGCTTACTGGTATCCGGTTGTTGGTCGGCCCATGCACTAGCCGACATAAACAGCAGTGAGACTGCAACAGTTTTTACTCTAAGACCCAACTTCATACTGACCTCAATTAACCTCTCGGATGAAACGCTGCATGCATTTGCTGCAAGCGTTCTTTTGCTACTTGTGTATAAATTTGTGTTGTCGATAAATCGCTATGCCCCAATAACATCTGTAGTACACGTAAATCAGCACCGTGATTAAGTAGGTGTGTTGCAAACGCATGGCGAAGCGTATGAGGCGACAAGTGCGCACTGATGTGAGCTTGCTGAGCGTAGGCTTTAATACGGTACCAGAACGCTTGTCGGGTTAATAATGTACCTCGCTGAGTGATAAACACCCACCCAGAGCTACGTTCACTAAGCGCTGGTCGGCCGTGTTTCAAATAGCGCGATAACCACTCAACCGACTCCTCTCCAAGAGGAACCAAACGTTCTTTATCACCTTTACCAATGACCCGAACCAGTCCTTGCTGTAAGGACACCTGTTCGTACTGTAGCCGCACGAGTTCCGTAACCCGTAATCCGGTGGCGTATAATACCTCAAGCATCGCTCTATCACGCAACCCGATAGGCGTTTCAACATTGGGCGCATCTAACAATGCCAAGACATCCGCTTCGGTTAACGAATGCGGAACCGGTGGACTCATCTTGGGGCGCTTTAACTTGGCGATGGGATCACTGCTAAACCAGCTCTGTTTGAGTGCGAAAGGCGTCAACTTTTTCATCGCACTTAGAAACCGAGATGTGCTGCGGGGCGACATGCCCTGCGTACGCCGCCATAGCAAGTAGTCCTGCACAGACGTTGCTGTAACCTGTGTTAATCCAAGCTTTTGTTCCGCTAAGAACTCACAGAACTTTTTCAAATCACTACGATAGGCCGCCTGCGTGTTTTCACTAACACCATGGGCAAGCCACAAATGTTCAATAAACTGCTCGATACGCTCTGCGTCTTGCGGGTGAAGTTTCATGCCCATTCTTTCACTGACAACTTGATAGCTGTCAGCTTACATGAGCGATTGGTGATCTTCTATACCCATCGATTGCAAAACATCATATAAGCGCGATGGGTTGTTACGACGTGGAGGGTTCGCTGCTTTGAGTTGAGTGCGTTGTCGACGCTTACGCGTTTGCCAATCTAGATTCGCGATCAACTCAATGGGAAGTCGGTTATTCGACGCATCAAGCACCAACGGCTGCGGTTTTAATGCGTCATTGAGACGTTGTTGAGCAAGTTCGGCGGCGTGAGTATACACGCCCGAAGGAATTTGATAATCAGCATCAGCACCCAGTGGTCGAGGTTTAGCCGCACCAATAAGGCGCTGCCAATCAGGCGCAGCCTTTTGTGCTCCATCAATAGACGGCTGTTCGCTAAGTGCCGAAACCCAGTAAGCAAAGGTCGCCGCAAAGCCACCATTGAGTGCTTGGTTGGCAAACGACTCTACTTTTTCGACAAAAGGATCGAACTGTAATTCTCGTACCGCCTGCATCAGATGCTCCGCTGATTGACACATAGGTGTTATCGGCGAAGTACGAGAAATAATGAGTTTTTTTAGTTAACCCTTTACAACCGAGTTCAGGTTGCTATCATACGCGCTCTTCTGATGGAGGGGTTCCCGAGCGGTCAAAGGGATCAGACTGTAAATCTGACGGCTCAGCCTTCGCAGGTTCGAATCCTGCCCCCTCCACCACTTTTTCCTAGTTTTCTTGCATATCCAAAATCACTTTACCAAACGTTCTATTTTCACGTACGTAATCCATTGCTTCATTAACATCTTTGGCTGCAACGACTCTATCCAGTATCGGCGTAATACGCTTGGCACTAAACGCTGCCCCGAATTCATCCCACAATTCTCGTAAGATACTTCCTTTACGTTCAGCTGACAGCGCTCTCAACGTTGAACCAATAATACGTTGGCGTTTTATTAGCATGCGTCCAAAATCAACCTGACCTTCGCGTCCACCCATCAATCCAATGAGAATAATGCGACCCTCAGTATTTAAAAAACCTTGATCACGCGCAATCGAGTCGCCCCCAATCGGGTTTAAGATGACATCAACACCCTCACTGTCAAGTTGCTGCCAGTCACGCTCATGATGTCGATTGATCGTCATGTGCGAACCCAGTTTGCGACAGAACTGCTGCTTCTCATCAGTGCCGACAACGGCCACCGACGCAATACCTTTTTCCTTACATAACTGAATCAACGACGTTCCCACACCACCTGCTGCCGCATGTATCAATACGCGCTCATGTGACTTTACGCGGGCGAGTTGGAACACATTCAAAAATGCCGTTGCAAACGTCTCCAACCAACCCGCACCTTGCTCCGGTGACCAACCCTTGGGCAAGGGTAAGACTTGCTGCTGATCAACAACGACTTGTTCCGCGTAGCCCCCAGCGGCTAGCAACGCGCACACCTTATCGCCTACGTTGAAAGCGTCTACGTCGGCACCTACTTCAAGGATTGTTCCGCTGCATTCAAGACCAGGAATGTCAGATGCACCCGGGGGTGGAGGATAAGCACCTGCAACCTGCATTAAATCGGCACGATTCATGCCTGCGTGGCTAATCGCTATCCTTACTTGATGACTGTCTAACGCTTTTGATTGTTCAACTTCTGTCCATTCGATGCGTCCGTCTTTAATCCTTGCTGCTTTCATAACGAATCCATTTTTAACTTTTATTCAAAATATTATCTACTTAGCGCTATTCCAAGCTTAACATAGCCCATGTTTAACAGTATGCTGATGTCAACTTGTCTTAAGCAATGTACGGTATGAGCGAAGCACTGGATTTATCAGACAAACGCGTCTTGATTATTGAGGATCAAAAGGCCTTTCAAGTCATGTTGAAAGGTTTACTGATTAATTTAGGTGCCAAAGAAGTTGATGCTAAACGCACTGGCGAGGCCGGCATTGCAGCCTACGCGCGTCGCCCCTATGATATTTTGCTGGTTGACTATAACTTGGGTCGAGGTAAAAACGGTCGCCAGGTGTTAGAAGAGCTTCGCCAACGCGGCATGCTCAAACCTGAAACGCTGTTTTTTATAATTACCGGTGATAATACCCGTCCGATGGTACTGAGCGCACTCGAGCTGCAGCCCGACGACTACCTCACAAAACCTTTTTCGCATCGTGTTTTACGTGCTCGTTTGTTGCGTGCCTACAAACGTAGAATGTGGCTAAGGGATGTCTTTAAATCGCTCTACAACAAAGACTACGAACAGTGTATCGAGGCGTGTCAGAAGCACATCAACGCGCAAAGCCGGTATGCTGCTTATTGTCAAAAGCTGCAGATTGAACTATTTAATAAAACCGGTCAGTTAGACGCCGCTGACAACGCGATTGAGCACTTGCTCGATGAAGGCGGACAAAGTTGGGCCCGCCTTAAGCAAGCTGAGACACGGTTGCTACAACAACGCCCTGACGACGCCCTTGAGCTTATCGCCGCGGTTATAAAAAAAATGCCCAATGCTATTGAAGCGCATGATCTAAAAACCCGTTGTTTTCTGAGTAAAGAAGCGATGGATGATGCGTTGGATAGCGCCCGAATCGCGATTACCATGGCGCCCTTTTCAATCGAACGACAGACGTTACTCGCGCGTATCGCGCGCGATTCCGAAAACTACGAAATAGCCAAACAGGCAATGAATAACGTGCTACAAATTGCACGTACCTCAGTGCACCGTAATGTGCAGCATCTATGCAATTATCTCCGCGCTATCCTAGACGCTGCAGAGCATGCTGAGACCCGGCAACAGATTGCTAAATATCAAACCGAAGCGACAATGGAGCTGCAACGGGCACGTTTTGATGAAAACCTCGTGTATTCGGATATTTCTTTTGAAACCATTGAATCCATTTTGTTGTCACGCATCGATGCCTTTAACGGGCGCTTGCGTGAGGCGCAAAGTCGATTAAACCAAATTTTTGGCGATGACTTAGCGGCAGGTAACAGCTTACCTGAGGAGGTCAGTTTTGATGTGGTTGCCATTTTAATGGATTTAGGTGAGTTTGAAAAAGCCGATGACATTGTTCAACAATATCAACAACTCTTCACTATTGATGAATACACCCAGCGCCTGATGCGGGATCGAGTATCGCGCTCAGAGCAACGACGCACACAATTCCGGCAAATGCATGAACGAGGCATTCAAGAATACGAAGATCGCCGCTACAAAGAGGCGCTTAATAGTTTCAGAGAAGCTTTAAAGATGGCACCTTTAAATAGTGGCGCGGCACTCAACTTTATTCAAGCAGCAGTCAGGTATTGTGCAGAAGCCAATTCGGATAATGAAATTGGCTTTTTGAAAAAAGAATGTCTCTCCTGTTTGCGCACCCTGCAAGGGATGACACTAACGGCATCCCACGCAGCGCGCTATGAACAATTAATTAAGCAAACAGCTCGTTTCAATCTGAGTTAACCTTGAGTCAGCTTACCCTGTTGATAGTCACGAATTGCTTGTTCAATTTCTTCGGGCGTATTCATGACAAACGGGCCGTATTGACTGATTGATTCGCCCAGCGCATCGCCCATTAAAATCATGGCACCACTGTCCTGATCAGCAGTAACATCTAAAGTCGCAGCTTGCCTATCAAGAACGGCTAGCTCACCACGTTCAACGCGCTCGCCATCAAGCAAAAGAGCGCCTTGATAAACATACATCAGCTGTGTTGTATGCTGAGCCAACGCTAATTGCTCGCGAGCTTTTTCGTTTAAGCGCAGATCAGCAATGAACAACCGTTGCTCCGGCAATGAAACGGGGCCCTGTTTATCATCGTAGTTTCCCGCAATTAGACGAAGAATACCGTTTTGCAACTCAACCTCAGGAATGGTATCCGTTTTGTAGTCAAACCATTCTGGCTCATCCATCTTATATTTCGCAGGCAGATTAATCCATAACTGGAAGCCCCACATCAAACCGTCCGTTTGCTTGGGCATTTCCGCATGGATGATCCCACGCGCTGCTTTCATCCATTGCACACCACCGGCGCCAACCAGACCTTGGTTCCCTACCGAGTCTTCATGCGCCATTTGTCCGGCTAACATATAAGTCAGTGTACAAAAGCCGCGATGAGGATGAGGTGGAAACCCGGCAATATAATCATCGGGATCATCCGAACGAAATTCATCGAGCATCAAAAAAGGATCCTGATGCTTAAAAGTCGGTTGATTAATGATGCGCGACAACTTAACGCCGGCACCATCTTGCGCGGCTATCCCTTTTACGCGTTTAACGATACCCATACGTGATTCCTTAAAATGATAACTCAGGACCCACTGGGACAATCTGAGTGGGGTTAATAGTTTTATGGCTGCCGTAGTAGTGGCGCTTGATATGATCCATCACTACTGTCTCTGCAACGCCTGGATAGTGGAATAAACGGCTTAAATAGTCACGCATGCGTGGATAGTCACTAATCCGGTATTTGTTAGCTTTGAAGTGGCCAAAATAGACGGCATCAAAACGCACAAGCGTAGTGAACAAACGCCAATCCGCTTCAGTGAGTTGGTCGCCAACTAAGTAGTCGCGTCCGTCTAAACGTTCTTCGACCCAATCCAACGCGTCAAAAAGCGCTTCGAATGCCTCTTCATAGGCGCTCTGTTCAGTCGCGAAGCCACACTTATAAACACCATTATTGATACCGTGATAAACCCGCTCGTTGACTTCATCAATTTCTTGTTGCAGCGCTTCGGGATAAAAGTCCAGGTCATTGCCGGTTAATTCATTAAACGCGGAATTAAAAATACGTATGATTTCGGCTGACTCATTATTGACGATGGTTTCGTGTTGCTTATCCCACAATACAGGCACCGTCACTCGACCAGAATAGTTAGGGTCGGCTTTCAAGTAGAGCTGGTAGAGAAAGTCAGACTGATAGAGCGGATCGTTAAGCGGAGCAGTGGAAAACTCCCAACCGTTTTCCAGCATTAAAGGATGAACCACCGACACGTCAATGTGAGACTCTAGGCCTTTAAGCTTTCTAAAAATCAGCGCACGGTGTGCCCAAGGACACGCATAAGATACGAATAAATGGTAACGACCCGACTCAGGCGAAAACTCACCACCAGGCTCGATACTGTTACGAAACTGTGACTCACTTCTAACGAAGCGTCCACCATGTTTTTTGGTGTCATACCATTTGTCGTGCCAATTACCGTCGACTAATAAACCCATATCTAAACTCCAATCTATTGAATACATTCATATTAGATCAGATTTTTTAGTGTTATTAGCGCATAATTTCCTTAATTAAGTTCAATTTTTTAGAAGCTTACTCACCACATCTGCAGCAACCTGACTAGCAGATTGGTCAAGTTGTTGGTGAATGCTATCAAATTGTTCAAGTAGCGCTTGGTTATCCGACTGCAGCAATTGCTCCATGTTGGCAACTATCCGTTCGACACTGGCATCACTTTGCGCGAGTTCCGGTACAATCGCACGCCCTGCTAAGAGGTTCGGTAATGAAAAGAAAGGGGCATGGAAAAGCCGCTTAATGATTTGGTAAGACAGCCAAGCGAAACGATAGGCAACCACCATCGGCCGTTTAATCAAAAGAGCCTCGAGCGCTACTGTGCCCGATGTTAATAGCAGATAGTCACAAGCGCTCATCACCTCACGGCTGCGCCCAAGAACGATCTGTACGTCCGCTTGCATGCCACTTTCTGTTAATAACGACCTCAATTCATCAGCGCGAGCTTGGTTCACCATAGGCGCGACAAACTGTAACTCTGGATGATTGGCTTTAAGCGTTTTACAGGCGTGTAAAAAAACCGGCGCCATGCGCGCTAATTCACCTTTGCGGCTGCCAGGTAGCAAGCCAATATAGGTGCCCGACTCGGCTAGCCCTAAGTCGCTTCTAGCCGCAACTTTATCGCTTTCGCGAGGAATAGCATCCGCCAGCGGGTGGCCCACAAAGGTCGCGGGTAAATCGTGTTGATCATAGAACTGCTTTTCGAACGGTAACAAGCACAACACATGGTCAACGGCTTCCTTTATCCCCTTAATCCGTCCTTTACGCCAGGCCCAGACCGATGGACTAACGTAGTGAACGGTTTTAATACCGGTTGCTTTGAGTCGCTTCTCGACCGTTAGATTAAAATCAGGGGCGTCAATACCAATAAAGACGTCAGGTTGCTGTTGCTTAAGAAACTCGACTAACTGTCTGCGGTGTTTTAATAGCTTAGGTAAGTGGCGCACCACTTCCGCTAGCCCCATAATCGACAAGTCTTCCATCGGAAAGAACGAGCTGAGCCCCTCACGTTCCATGAGAGGCCCCCCCACACCGATGAACTCAACATCTTGATAGCGCGACTTCAATGCGGCCATGAGGCCTGAACCGAGTATATCGCCCGAGTGTTCACCTGCGACTAACGCAACTTTAACAGGCGTTTGTGCTTTGTCCATTAGGGTCGAATAATGCCGCGTTGCGATTGTTGAACAAACTTAATAAAGTCGGCCAATTTGGGCTCTTCAAGCGTTTCTATCTGCTGTATCGCCTCTTCAACAGTCAGGCTCGAGCGATATAACAGCTTATAAGCACGACGAATATTGCGGATTTCTTGGTCACTGAATTGTCGACGCTTTAAACCTTCAGAGTTTATAGTGCGAGGCCGCGCATTATGACCTTGCGCCATCACAAACGGTGGAATGTCTTGGACAACGATGGAGTTGACCGCTGCGAAGGCATGCGAGCCGATATGACAAAATTGATGAACGCCAGTCAAACCGCCCAAAATGACTTGGTTGCCTACATGAACATGACCTGCCAGGGTGACTAAGTTGGCGAAAATATTATCGTCTCCGATCATGCAATCGTGCGCAACGTGCACGTAGGCCATCAGCAAGTTACGATCGCCGATACGCGTGATACCTTCGTCTTGGATAGTACCACGGTGAATTGTCACCGACTCACGAATGACGTTATCATCACCAATCTCTAATCGTGTGGGTTCGCCTGCGTACTTTTTATCCTGACAATCTTCGCCCACGCTTGCGAACTGATAGATGGTATTACGGGCGCCGATTTTTGTCGGTCCTTTGATGACTACATGCGAGCGAATATCGCAATCATCACCAATTTCTACGTTAGGTCCAATAATCGTCCACGGGCCAACAGAAACGTTATTCCCTAGTTTAGCCGACGAATCGATAATAGCAGTTTCGTGGATCACTAGACTTCCCTTCTCGCGCAAATAATTTCAGCGCTTGCTGCTAATTCACCGTCAACTTCAGCGCGACCGGAAAACTTCCAGATCCCACGGCGTTCTTTCTCGAAAGTGACATAAAAATGGATAGTATCGCCGGGCACCACCTGGCGTTTAAAACGCGCATTATCGATACCTGCAAATAAATATAAATCATTTGCAGTAGATTTTTGCTCGGTAATTCGGAAACCCAATAAGCCAGCCGCTTGCGCGAGACCTTCGAGTAACAAAACACCTGGAAAAATAGGATTACCCGGAAAGTGGCCGTTAAACATGGGCTCGTTAAAGCTCACATTCTTAATCGCGTGAATCTCTTTCTCGCAATCACAAGAAATAACTCGATCGATCAATAAAAATGGATATCGGTGTGGTAGTAAGTCGAGTACACCTTGAATATCAAATCCAGAGTCAGTGGCTTTCAACATCCTCTCCCTTTAC
>MDTG01102857.1_pt1 | contig 18009 bp, 16 predicted proteins | sample 811421 | NCBI WGS metagenome assembly MDTG01 (sample SAMN05326645, study PRJNA326480) | marine metagenome | isolation source: seawater | place: Pacific Ocean: South East | collected 2011 | reverse complement strand
TTATTTTGCAACACTAAATTCTGGATACAAGCGTCCATGGTCAAGTGAAAAAAATAAGTACATCATACTTGAGTACAAGTATGAATTTGTAAAGCAGTACTTTGAGAATAAATCTTTTGATTTTAAAAAAACAAAATATTTTCAATTTTTAAAAAAATCTAAACTTAACAATTTTAAACAAAAATATGAAGGTAGTATTAATTTTGCATATAGTAATCCAAATATGCAATGCTTAAGATTCATAAAACTAATTAAATTATTTAAAGTACAAAGAAAATTTATACTTTTAAATATTAACAATGTTCAGAAAATAGCTCAAATGTTTTTAAAAAATACTTACGATATAAATAAAAAATTTCCAGTTGAAACTTTTGATTTTAGAACAGAAAAAAAACAAATTAGCAAAGAGTCAAATAGGTTTTTAAAACTAAGTATTTTATTTAATAAGCTTAACTTATATAAGCTAATTCCATTTAAATTTTATTATCAATATGTTTTTCCATCTGGAAAAAACTTTAAAAAAAAATTTATAATTTTAAATGGTACTCATCGACTGGCAATTTTTTTTTATTTTTATTCAAAAAAATTATTTCCAAAATATTTTTATTATCTAAAGGAAGAAAAATTTTAATTCGTTTATCTTAAATATTTAAAAAATATTTTCTTTAAATAAGATGTTCTTGCTTTAGATGTATGATTTTGAATAACAAAATCATAATAATTACGACCTATTTTTTTTTGAATATTATAATTTTTTAATAAATAGTTAAGTTTTTTTAAAAGTTTTTCCTTGTTTATTAAAATTGTTTTTCCATTTTTGATGGATACATCATAATAAATGCAATTTTTCATATCGGTGAACTCTGGCTTTGTAATTTTGACTAAAGGTTTGGGCATTAAAACTGGTTTTTTATATTTATACAAACCTAAGTGTCTATAAGAGTCCCAAATTATACCACTTGGTGATACAAGAATTTTGCTTTTTTGAAAAATTTGATCTTGTTGTTTTTTTGTGACTTCAAGATTTTTAGTTTGTTCGTATATGTTCATATACGAATTATTGTAGTTTTCAGACAAAAATTTAATTATTTCAAATCTATCTTTCATATGACTTTTTCTATAATTTCCAATAAACGAAAAATTATATTTTAAATTTACAACTTTTTTCATTTTTTCAAATTTTGAAATAGGAACTAGATTAAGAGGAAAATAATTTTTAATTTTGTGTTTTTTTTTAATGTCTTTAACTAATACAAAATCTGGATCAAATTTATTATGTTTCTTTTTTAAATATTTTTTTGTTTTTTTTTCATTAAGCTTATAAATTTTTTGATCATCATTAGTATCTATTAAACAAATAGGGATTTTATTTTCTTTAAAGTATTTTACATATTGTAAATATTTTGGATGGCATGAATAAGAATAAATAGCAAGATCTATAGTATTTAAAAAATTTTTTTTTTTTATTTTTTCTTCATTAAGTAAATTGAAATATTTTTTATTTATAGTTGGAAAAAAATCATAATATCTATGTACTTCTTTTACATGTTCAAAATCTTCAAGATTCTTTGAAAAAAAAATTGGATGAAATTCATCTGGCGTATAACAGGTAAATTGTGAATTAAACAAGCTTTCAAATAAACTTGCTTCGGCATTAAAAAAAATAGAATTTTTTTTAATTTTTAAAAAATCATACAATAGGTAATTTAGTTTACTACTTCTATAGCTATAATATTTGTTTAAAACTTTGTTAGGAAAATAAATTAATTTCATTAATATATTAATGTTAATTTATCTCCTCAAAATAACTCTTTTTACTTTTCTAGCAAAATTAATTAAAATAAGAATATTTTTTTTACCAAAAAAACTATACATATAATTTAACAAATAATTTCTTATTGTAGGATTATTTTTTGGTTTCTCTAAATTTAATATTAAAAATGGATATCGTAACAAATAGTAAATTAGAGAAGTAAAGAAGAAAAAAGGATTTGGTAGTTTATTTTTATTTTTATAATCAAATTGTTTTTCCCAATCTCCTTTTTTTTCATTATAAACTAGCGAGTCCCTGTCTAATTTTTGGTGTTCATCTTTTTCAATTATTGTTTTTCCAATCCAAAATTTACCTTCATTTTTTGAGTCAGTTACTCTAAATTCTGGCTGTAGTTTATGATTCAAGCCAATTCTTTTTGGATAATCTTGTAAATCTGGATCATTATCAATTTTTACTTTAGATTTTGATATTACTTCTGCAAAATCTTTAAATTCATCAACAGAAAATTCAATTCTAGAACCTCTATAGTGTAAGTGTATGTAATCAGTTTGATGTTGAAGTTCTACTGTTAGCTCAGAACCTCTTACTAGATCATTACCTTCTCCAATTTTTTCAGGAAGATCTGTAGAATATATTACAAGATGATCGTCAGTAGGTCTTACTTTGGGCCTACCTAAAAAATTCCATTTAATCCAACCAATGAACCAAGATTTTGCCATTTTAGCAAATTCTATAGATGACATTTCTATTCTAAAATTTCTATAGTGAAGGTGAAAATTTTCAGCCAAATCAATTCTAAGAGATTTTGTATAAAAAGTAGGTTTGTCGCTAACTTCTTTTGTTTCGATAATTTTTCTTGTGTAACCCATTTATTTTTTTTTTGATAGTTAATCAAAGTTAACTTGAGTTAATAATAAGTCTTAAGTAGCAAATTTGTAAATTATTACAAGTTTAAAATTTAAAGCAGATAAATCAAAATGATATTTATATAGAATTAAGTTTTTTTATTATAATAACCAGCTGATGTTTTTGTTTGATTTAATCTTTTATTTTTTTGAGATAAAGTTTCATAAGCATTACTTTCTGGTTTAAATTTTTTTTCTAGAATATTTTTTTTTATAATAAATATAGAATTTTTCATGAAAAAAATTTTTTCTATCATGCTATAGCCAGCCAATTTTTTTTTATTTTTTTTTGTCATATACTCCATATTTACAGAATGAATTTTTTTTGAAAAAAAAGATATTAAGTTTTTTTGATTTAAGTCTGGATCACCTCCAAATGCTTTAATATATGAGCCACCAACATCCTCTATAATGTATATCCCTCCAGGATTTAAATGATCGAAAAAAACAGAAAAAGATTTTTTTTGATGATGTACAAAGTGACTGCCATCGTCAATGACAATATCAAATGGACCGTGTTTCTTACCAATTTTTCTTTGATAAGTTATATCATCTTGACTACATATAAGTGTTTTAATTCTTCTACTGTCTAAAAAATCTTTATTAATAATATCTAATCCAATAATTTTTGCATTTTTAAAAAAATATTTTAAAGCTACTAAAGAATGACCACCCGAAAAAGTATCATTATGGCCACCTATTCCAATTTCCAAAATTTTTTTGATTTTATTTTTTTTTACTATTTGCTGAAGAAAATCATAAAGAAATTTATGATTTATAGATTTGTCAGATAGACATATTTCAAAAGTTTTAATTAATCTAGATGATGGAAAAATGTTATATAAAAATGAAAAAAAAGATGTAACTGCAAGTCTTGTTTTAAATCTGAGTTCTTCATTATTTTTAATATTAAGTAAATTTTTTTTTTTTAAAATTTTCCATATTGCCCAAAGTATTTTGTATATAATTCTCATTTATGTTTGTTATTGATTTAATAGGCATATTGTTTATCATAAAATATTAATAATAATCAAATGTTTAATATTAGCCTAAGAAGAATGATCTCACATCGTTTAAGACAAATCATATTTTCTAGAGTTAATTATCAAAATGATAAAAATTTTCATGGGATGAATCAATTAAGAAGAGACGGAGCTGTTCATATTGCAAAATTTTATGAGGAGAATTTAATTTCTAAGAAAATCATAAAAAGTTTTGACATTCAAAAAGAGAATATTTTATTAAATGAACTTCCAAAATTAAATGAAAAATTAGGTAGATATGATTATAGGACAAAAATTACAAAGTATTTTGATCAAAATTTATTAATAGAATACGCAAATCAAAGTTTTTTTAAAAGTTATGTAGGCCAATATTTTGGTTTTGATCCTTTCTTAAGGCATATTTCAGTCTGGCTAGATATTCCAAAAAAAAATGAGGAAAAAAAAAATTCTCAGCTTTTTCATAGAGATGATGATGATGCATTTTTGATAAAAACATTTTTATGTCTAACTGATATAAATATTGGAAATGGTCCTTTCCAATTAATAAAATCATCACATAAAAAACCATGGCACAAAACTTACATGGATGATGATGAAAAGATTACTATGACAGCAAAAAAAGGTGATCTTTATCTTGCTGATACAAATGGTTTTCATCGAGGAATGTCACTAAAACAAGATTATAGGGTTTTATTGACTGCTCATTATGTTTCTAAATATCCTAAAAAAAAATTTCTAAATAGCGTAATTAATTAATTATTTTTTTAATATCATTTAAAAAATCATTTGTCGCAAAACTAAATTGTAATTTAGATTTTTTAGCCATCAATTGATCTGATTTTTGGTCACCTATTACAAAGCTTTTTTTAAAATCAATACTCCAGTTCTTTTTTAGTTCATTGATCATACCGATATTGGGTTTTCTCAAATTCGAATTAATTCTATATCTTTTAATTTTTGCTTTTTTATGAAAGGGGCTAAATCTTATATCATCAGTATAAATCTTTTTTGATTTAAGAAATTTATTAACCTTTTTATGTAATTCATAAAAATCATTTTCTTTAAATTTTTTTTTTGCGATACCAGCTTGATTGGTGACTATAAATATATAATAATTTTTTTTTATTAAATATTTAATTCCATTTATGACATTTTTTCTAAATTTAAAATTATCAATACTATGTACATAACCATAATCATAATTAATTACTCCATCTCTATCTAGTATAGCGGCAGGTTTTTTAAATAATTTATTAATTTGAACAATAGCTTTACTGTAAGTTTCTGGTGTACCCACATCAATAAAGTAATCATTAAACTTAAACCCAATTACCTTTTTTTTTGAAATAAGACTTTTAATAATATCATTTTCTAATGAGTAATTATTTTTTTTAATATATTGAAAAATTTCTTTTTTAAAAAAATAAATTCCACCATTCATTAGTTTTCCACTTTTAGAAAATTTTATTAAATCATTTTTAATTATTAAATTATTAAGTTTCTTATTGTAATTATTTTTATTATTTTTGCACAATGCAACTGTACAAATTTTATTTTTATACTCTAGGCTTCTCTTCAAAAAATCTTCAAAATTTATTTTAAATATTGTATCTCCATTTACTAAGATAAAATTATTTTTTATTTTTTTTCTTATATTCCAGAGTGCCCTACCTGTGCCTTCAGGTTTTTTTTCTATTAAAACTTCTATTTTGGTTAAATTAATTTTTTTCATATGAAATTTTTTCTTTAATAGATATCCTTTGTACCCTGCTAGTATATAGATTTTTTTAAATTTATATTTGGATACATTCATTAAAACATAACTTATCAGAGGAAATCCATTTATTTTTACAAGAGGTTTAGGTAAATTTTTTGTTATGCTCTTTAATCTAGTACCATATCCTCCAGCTAAAATTATAAGATCAGTTTTATCAAACATTAAGTTTTTCTTGAATAAGATTTAAAATATTATAATAGTCTGCAGATGAATTTAAATCATTATTTCAAAGATATAAATCAGCTTCTTTCTCAAAAAAATTTAGTAAAAGAAATAGAGAGTATTAAAAACAATTTTTTGAAGACTAAAAAAAGAGGTGGTAAAGTAATTTTTTTTGGAAATGGTGGTAGTGCTGCTACATGTAACCACGTTACTGTAGATTTAACAAAAAATGCAAAATTAAAATCAATTAATTACAACGATCCTAGTTTAATAACATGCTTTGCTAATGATTATGGGTACGATAAGTGGATTCAGAAAACCTTAGAATTTTATTGTGATAAAAAAAAAGACCTAGCTGTATTTATATCAGTCTCAGGAAATAGCCCAAATTTAGTAAAAGCTGCAAATTGGTGTTATTCAAAGAAAGTGCCGATAGTAACTTTAACAGGTTACTCAAGACGCAATAAAATAAAAAAAATAAATAAAAATGGTATAAATATATGGATTGACTCTAAGTCTTATAACAAAGTTGAAATTTTACACCATATAATATTACTAAGCATTGTAGACTTAATAATAGGTAAAACAGTTTACAAACCAAATTAAAGTAAAAATGAAAATATTAATCACAGGTGGTGCAGGTTATATAGGTTCTATTTTAACTAGAGATTTATTGCAAAAAGGCCATGAGGTAACGGTATTAGATAATTTAATATACAATAAAGAGTCATTAATTGACTGTTGCAATTATAAAAACTTTAATTTTGTTAAAGGTGATGTTACGAATAACTCTACTTTAGAAAATGTAGCTAAAGATAAAGATATTTTGGTACCACTTGCAGCTATAGTTGGTGCACCAGCATGTAAAATGAATCCTGATAAATCTAAAGCAATTAATTTGGATAGCATTAAGTTTTTATGCGAAAAAACTTCAAAAAATCAAATGATTATATTTCCAACTACAAACAGCGGTTATGGTGTTGGTGGAGAAAGTGAATGCGATGAAACAAGTCCTCTTAATCCAGTTTCTTTATATGGAAAGTGGAAGGTTGAGGCTGAAAAGTTATTGTTGGATAGAGAGAATTCAATATCATTTAGATTAGCAACAGTCTTTGGAACTTCTCCAAGAATGAGACTGGATTTGTTAGTTAATGACTTTACTTCGAAAGCTTATTTTGATGGATATATTGTTTTATTTGAAGAACATTTTAGAAGAAATTATATTCATGTTAGAGATGTTTCTAATTCTTTTCAGTTTGCAATTAAAAATTCAGAAAAAATGATTGGTGGATCATATAATGTTGGTTTGTCATCAGCAAATTTAACTAAAAGACAACTTTGCGAAAAAATAAAAAAATTCATTCCAAAATTTTATATTCATTCAAGTAGTATTGGTGAAGATGAGGATAAAAGAGATTATCTTGTAAGTAACAAAAAAATTGAAAGTTTAGGTTGGAGCCCAGAATTTACATTAGATGATGGTATAAAAGAATTGATCAGTTTTTTTAAGATGGTTAGAACAAATAATTTTAATAATTTGTAATATTAATATTAAATATGGTTAACTTAAAAAAAGAAAAAATCTTAATCACTGGTGCACATGGTTTTCTCGGAAAACACTTGTTGAATTCTTTAAAAAATAAAAATATAAAATTTTACACTTCATCCTCAAAAAAATTTGATCTAACATTGTCTTCAGATGTACATAAACTTTTTAAAAAAGTTAGACCTACAATAGTTTTTTCTTTAGCAGCTAAAGTAGGTGGTATTCTTGCAAATAAAAATTATAAAGCAGATTTTTTTAAAATAAATTCGCTAATTAATACGTACACTTTTGAAATGTGTAAAAAATTTAACGTAAAAAAACTTGTAAATGTTGGTGCGGGTTGCGGATATCCACTTAATATAAAAGAGCCTTTAAGAGAAGAAGAGATTTGGGATGGTTTTCCACAAAGCGAAAGTGCTCCATACAGTCTTTCAAAAAAAATGATATTAGTACAATCAATTGCATATAAAGAACAATATGATTTGAATTCTATTACTTTAATTCCTAGTAATATTTATGGTGAATATGATAATTTTGATCTAAATGAGTCACATGTAATTCCAGCGTTAATAAGAAAATTTTATGAAGCAAAAAATTTAGGTAAAAAATTATACGTTTGGGGTGACCCAAAAGTGAAAAGAGATTTTATACATGCCAAAGATGTTGCAGAGGGATTAATAATTGCCGCACAAAGATATAATAAAATTTCACCATTAAATATTTGCATGGGAAAGCAAGTAGAGATAGGTCAAATTATAAAATTACTCAAAAATATATCAGGTTATGAAAAACCAATAATATGGCAAAAAAATAAACCTACTGGACAGAGATCTAGAAGAATGTCACAAAAAAATCAAAAAAAATTCTTGCCGAATTGGAGTGCAGATATCCATATAAATCAAGGTTTGAAAAAAACTTATAAATGGTTTTCAGAAAATTACTCTAGTCAAAATATTAGATTGTAATTAATTTTTAAAATAGAATATAAAGCAAAGAAATTATTAAAAATTGATGCTCAAAAAAAATTAAATCTTTAATAATTAAATTAATTAATAAATAAAAGTATTTTATAAATCAATATATATGAGTAACTTTATATTAGCTAAGACACCTCTTAGGATAACTTTTTTTGGAGGTGGAACTGATTATTTTGATTATTTTAAGCTGAATGGTGGAAAAACAATTGGTGTGTCAGTAAATTATTATTCATACATTATAATTAAAAAATTATCTCCAATAGACAAATATAAGTTTAGAATAACTTATTCAAAAAAAGAGCTTAGATACAATGTTAATGAAATTTCTCACCCAGCATTTCGAGAAGCTTTAAAATATACTAAACTTTCAAATGAACCTTTAGAAATACAATACTTTTCAGACTTGCCTTCTTTTTCTGGCATGGGATCATCATCTGCATTCATAATTTCATTACTTAATGCTTTATATTTTTATAAAGGAATTAAATTAACCAAAAATGAAATAGCAAAAAAAGCAATATATTTTGAGAGATATTTGCTTAAAGAGCAAGGTGGTTTTCAAGATCAATTGACGTGTGCTCATGGTGGTATTTGTTATTTTAATTATTCAAAAGAAAAAATATTTAAATCTAAAATTAAACAAAAAAAAAAAATTGAAAAATTTATTAGTAAAAATTTTTTATTACTTTACTCAAATATCAGTAGAGATGGGACCAAAGTTGCTAAAAAACAAAAAAAAATAAACAAAACTAAAATGTTTAAAAATTTCCCAATATATGTTGATAAATCGATAGAATTGATGAGTAAAAATAAAATAAATGAGTTAGGAAAATTATTTCACTTAAGTTGGAAAGACAAAAAAAAATTACCTTATACATCTAATAATAAGTTAGATAAAATTTATAAATTAGCTTTAAATTCAGGTGCTTTAGGCGGAAAATTATTAGGTGTTGGTGGAGGAGGTTTTTTCCTTTTTCTAGTTCCTTTTAATAAACACGCTAAATTCAAAAAAAAAATGAAAAAATTTCTAACCACAAGTCTTACAGTTGACAATGATGGATCAATGGTTAAAAGGTTCAAAGTATAAATGAAAAAAATAGCTGTAACTCTCACAACAATAAATATGCCTTACGTTGTAAGCGATTTGTTGAAAGTAATTAAAAAAACAAAAAAAAATAATCTTATCATTGATATAATTATAGCTGGAGACAGAAAAACGCCCAAGGGTATTTATAAATATTTAAACTCAATTAGATCAAAAACAAAATCCAATATTGTTTATCTTGATTTAGAACTACAAAAAAAATATTTTAAAAAATTTAAAAATTTATGGTCTCATATTCCCCTTAATACTTTTGCTAGACGAAACTTTGCAGATTTATACGCATATCAAAAAAAATATGATGTAATTACAAGAATAGATGATGACAATTATCCAATAGGTCAGAACTTTTTTGATTATCACTCAAAAGTCAATGATACAATAGAATCCAAAGTAATTAAATCAAGTAATGGATGGTATAATGTTTGTGAATTGTTAACTGATAAAAATAATTTAAAATTTTATCCTAGAGGTTTTCCATATGACTACAGATGGAAACCTAGTAAAATTACTTCTAGTAAAAATAAAAAAAAGATTGATTTATTGGCTGGACTTTGGTTTGGTGATCCAGACATTGATGCCATTACTAGAATCAACAGGCCTATCGATGTTAATAAGTTCAATCATAAATTTGGTAAAATTTTCTTTTTAAACAAAAATACTAACTGTGCGGTCAATACTCAAAATACTTCTTATTCAAGAGAACTTGCACCTGCGTTTTTTGTAAGTCCATTTGCAGGAAGATATGATGATATTTTTTCTAATTATTTTTTAAGAAGGATAATGGATCATCTAAATAAAAATGTTGCATTTGGATATCCAATTGTAATGCAAAAAAGAAATGTTCACAATTTATGGAATGATCTTGATAAAGAATTAATTGGAAACATTTATTGTGAAAGGGTTATAGAAAAATTATATAAAATTAAATTTAGATCCAATAATGTTTTGGGCTGTGGGTATGAGTTAGTAGATTATATGATGAAGAATATTAATTTTGAAAAAGAGCATTTTAGAAAGATATTAACAGGATTAAAAATTTGGCTGGATACAATAAAAGTTATTGATAAATCCAATTCCTGAAATGGGCTTTGAAAACTTTAATCAAATTCTTGACTTAAATCATAAAAGAAAACTTTTTTATGTTTCCATTTTAGCAATATTTTTAGCTTTTGCAGAATTGTTAAGTATTAGCTTATTTATTCCTTTAATAGGTGCATTAATTGATAATGAAATTTCAAAAAGTTTTATACTAATAGATTATATTTCAAAATTTACTACTTTAAATGATGAAAATTATTTATCAAAAATATTAGTTTTAATTGTTCTATGTTATTTAATTAAATTTTTATTAGTAAATTTTGTTACTTTTTATTCAAATACATTTTTATTTGATGTTCAAAAAAATTTGAGAAATAGGTTGTTTCAAAATTACTTAAATAGAGAGTACCTTTCTTTTATAGGTGATCATGGTTCTTATGCTACCAGAACTATCATTGAAAATGTTAATGTTGCTACCATAGGGGTTTTAAGAGCATATATCACAATCTTTTCTGAGGTAATTCTAGTAACTTTTTTTGTTATTTTTTTAACATATCTGAATCCAAAATCTGTAATTGTAGTATCAACTTTATTTGGAATTACTTCCTTAATATATTTTAGAATTTTAAAAAAAAAACTAAATACGTGGGGAGATGATAGAAACTTTCATGGTGCACAAACCATAAAGACAGTTCAAGAAGGTCTTAAAGGTTTTAAGGAGATAAAAATTTGGAATATTTTTAATTTTTTTTTTCTAAAATTTAAGCATCATAGCGGGCTGTATTTAAAAGCGCAAAAAAAATACACAATTTCATCTAGTTTAAGTCAATATTATTTTGAATTAATAGCTATTATAAGTTTAACTCTATTTTTAGTTAGTTTAAATTCTCAAGGTTTAACTGGTTCAGATGTAATAGCTTTATTAGGCGTATATGGTGCTGCAGCTTTTAAAATTCTTCCATCTTTTAATAGAGTCGTGATTTCAATTAATACTGTTAAATATGGAAATCCAGCAGTAAAAAATATTAGAAACAACATAAATTTTGAAACAACAAGTATTGAAAAAAATAATTTTAATTTTGAAAAACTAAGTAAAATATCATTAAAAAATGTTAACTTCTCATATGATTCTAAAAAACAAATTTTCAAAGATTTAAATGTTACTTTTGAAAAAAATAACATAATAGGTATTTTTGGCGAAAGTGGATCAGGCAAAACTACTTTAGTAAATCTTCTATGCGGTTTAATAAAATTAGAAAGTGGATCAATAAACTATAATGATAATTCAATTTATGAAAATATTATATCTTATCAAAATCGTTTAGGAGTTGTTCCACAGGAAGTTTTTATAATGGATGATACACTTGAAAAAAATATAGCTATTGGGGTAGAAGATAAAAATATTGATAAAATAAGATTAGAAAATTCTTTAAAAAAAGCAAATTTAGATAAATTTGTAAGCACCCTTCCTGAGTCTATAGAAACAAAACTTGGTGAAAATGGAGTTTTTTTGTCAGGAGGACAAAAGCAAAGAATTGGTATTGCTAGAGCATTATATAAAAATCCAGACATAATAATTTTTGATGAGTCAACCAGTTCTTTAGACGAAGGTACCGAGGATGAATTTATTAAAAATGTATTAAATTTAAGAAATTCAGCCTTAATTATATTTATCACTCATAAAAAAAGATTGATTAAATTTTTTGATAATACTTTTCTTTTAGAAGGCAAATCATTAAGGAAAATTAGTGAGTAATGTAATTGCTATTATTGGACTTGGATACGTTGGGTTGCCAATAGCAGCAAGATTTGGCAGAAAAATTAAAACAATTGGTTTTGATATATCAAATGAGAAAATAAATTTTTTGAAAAGTTTCAAAGATCCAAATAATGAAATAAGCAAAAAAGAATTAAAAAATTCTAAAAATCTTTGTTTTACTAGTAATGAAAAAGATATTTCAAAAGCAAATTATTTTATTGTAACTGTTCCCACACCTTTAGTTTCTTATAGTAATAAACCAGATTTTGGCCCATTAAAAAAAGCATGTAAAATTATTGGACAGAATATGAATAAGTCTTCTATTGTAATTTTTGAATCAACTGTATATCCAGGTGCAACCAGAGATATTTGTATACCTGTTCTAGAAAAATATTCTAAAAAAAAATGGTTAAAGGATTTTAATGTAGGATATTCCCCTGAAAGAATAAATGTAGGTGATAAATCAAAGATTTTCACAAAGGTTTTTAAATTGATTTCAGGAGATACAAGCCAGTCATTAAATGAAATTGAAAAAATTTATAAATTAATTACAAAAAAATTATTTAGGGTTAAATCAATCGAAATAGCTGAAGCAGCTAAGTCATTAGAAAATACTCAAAGAGATATTAATATAGCATTTATAAACGAGTTTTCAAAAATATGTGAAAATTTAAATATAAAGACCGCGGATGTTATTAAAGCTGCATCTAGCAAATGGAATTTTGTAAAATATACTCCAGGATTGGTTGGGGGACATTGCATAAGTGTTGACCCTTATTATTTAAGCTATAAAGCGAAATCTTTAAATTATAATCCTAATATAATCAATTATTCTAGAAAAATAAATGAGAGTATGCCTAGTTTTATTTTTAAAAAAATAAAAAAAAATTTAAAATTAAATAAAAAAAAAAAATCAGTTTTAATTCTAGGCGTTACATTTAAAGAAAATTGCTCAGATATTAGAAATAGTAAAATTTTTGAATTAGTAAGAATATTAAAAAAAAATAATTTTAGTGTACAGCTTCATGATACTTACGCTTCTAAAAAAGAGGTAAAAAAAATATATGGAGAAAATCTTATAAATTTAAAAAATTTGAGAAAAAAAAATGATGTATTATTGTTAAATTCACCACATAGTTATTATTTAAAAAATTTAAATAAGTTTTTAAAAACAATTAATGAAAATGGCATATTTTTTGATATAAAATCAGCAATGAATGATAGATACTCTAACAAAAAAATTAAGTATCTAAGCCTTTAAATTTATATGAAATTAATAAAAATTCCTTATGTAATTGCAGAAGTAGGTATGTCGCATAATGGAAGTATTACTCTAGCTCATTCTTATATAGATGCTGCTTCAAAAGCAGGAGCAAACGCAATTAAATTTCAAACACATTATGCAGATGAGGAAAGTTCAAAATATGATAAATTTAGAAAAAAGAATAAGTTTATAAAATACAAATCAAGATTTGAATATTGGAAAAATACAGAATTTTCATTAGACCAATGGAAAGATTTAAAAAAACACGCAGACAAAAAAAAAATAATTTTTTTTTCTTCACCCTTTTCTTTTAAGGCTGTTGACGTATTACGTTCTGTTGGAAATAAAATTTGGAAAATAGCCTCAGGAGAAGTCACCAATTTACCTTTAATTGATAAAATAGCCTCATTAAAACAACGAATTATTATCTCAACTGGTATGAGTAATTATAAAGAAATTGATGATGCCATTAAAATAATAAAAAAGTATCATAATAATTATGCATTAGCACAATGTACCTCTTTATATCCATGCCCGCCTGAAAAGTTAGGAATAAATCTTATACAAACTTTAAAAAAAAAATATCGTTGCTCTGTGGGTTTTTCTGATCATAGTGGAAATTCTCTAACTCCAATAATAGCAAGATCAATGGGCGCGGATTTTGTAGAAATGCATATTGTTTTTGATAAGGATTTTATTGGTTTTGACACCAGTTCCTCAATTACATTTAAAGAGTTAAGTAAGATTTCAGAGTCTTTTAAATATTTAGAAAAAATTTTAACTAATGACGTAAATAAGCAAAAAATTCCTCAAGAAATAAAAAAGAATAAATATTTATTTGAAAAATCAATTTTTTCAAAGAACGTAATACCAAAAAATTATAAAATTACATTAGATGATTTAGCATTTAAAAAACCATCCGAAGGAATTAAATCTAAAAATTATAAAAAAATTTTAGGAAAAAAAACTAATAAAAAAATTAATGCTGGCAAAATCATAAAAATGAAAGATTTAAAAAAATGAAAAAAAAAATATGTTTTGTAATTGCTAACAGAGCTAATTATGGAAGAATTAAACCAGTTTTATTAGAGGTTAAAAAAAATCAAAAAATTGAACTTCAAATTATCTTAACAGCAAGTAGTGTATTAAGTAGATTTGGTGAACTTAGTGATATCTTACTTAAGGATGGATTTAAAAAATTCAAAAAATGTTATGTAATTTTAGAGGGAGGAAATCCTTTAACGATGGCAAAATCTACAGGTATGTCTATAACAGAACTAACAACTATGTTTGATAGTCTTAGACCAGATATAGTTGTTACAACAGGAGATAGATTTGAAACTTTAGCCACTGCAATATCTGCAGGTTATATGAATATTTCTCTTGCTCATATTCAAGGTGGAGAAATTACTGGTTCAATAGATGAAAGTGTAAGACATGCTGTAACTAAACTTTCTCATATTCATTTTGCTGCAACAAAAAAGGCAAAAATTAATATAATTAGAATGGGTGAGGATCCTAAATATGTATTTAATACAGGTTGTCCTTCAATAGATATTATTAAAAATTCAAAGAAAAAATTGAAAGATGTAAAGTCATTAATGAACTGTGTTGGAAAAAAATTTGAATATGATAAACCTTTTATTTTAGCGTTATTTCACCCAGTAACTACTGAATTTGATAATGTAAAAAAACAAATCAATATTTTTTCTAATGCCATTAATTCAATTGAAAAACAAATAGTATGGTTATGGCCAAATATAGATGCTGGTACCGATGAAATTAGCAAAACACTTAGAAGATTTAGAGAGAAGGGCATGTTAAAGAATGTAAGTTTTTTTAAAAATTTTGAAGTTGAAGATTATTTAGTTTTAATGAAAAATGCTAGTTGTGCAGTTGGAAACAGTAGTAGCTTTATAAGAGAAGGTTCGTTTATTAAATTACCCACTGTAATTGTTGGTAACAGACAAAATAAAAGAGAAATAGGATCTAATGTTATATTTTCAAGCTTTAACAAAAATGAAATAATTTCAAAAATATATCTTCAAGAAAAAAATAAAAATAATATTAATAAAAGTTTAATTTACGGCAATGGTGGTGCTTCTAGAAAAATTGCAAGATTACTCAGTTCTGTGAAACCAAAGATACAAAAAACATTAAATTATTGAAAAAAAAACCAAAAATACTAGGAATAATTCCAGCAAGAGCAGGATCTGTAGGTTTAAAAAATAAAAACATTTTGAAACTTAATGGAAAATCACTTACCGAGTATGCAATTAATGTTGGTCTTAAAAGTAAAAAAATAAGTAAGCTAGTTATAAGCACCGATTCAGAAAAAATAATAAATATTTCAAAAAAAAAGAAAGTTGAATTTATAAAAAGACCAATCAAATTATCTGGAGGTAGTGTAAAAATTTATGATGTTCTAATACACACACTAAAAAAATTTAAAAAAAAAGCTGAAAAATTTGAATATATTGTTTGTCTTCAGCCTACTACACCTCTTAAAACACCAAAAATGATTGATGAAGGAATAAAAAAAATATTAAAATTCAATGCCGATAGTTTAGTTTCTGTTTATAAGGTTGAAGATGCTCATCCTGCAAGAATGTACAGAATAATAAGAGGTCAATTAAAACCTCTTATTAAGAGAATTCAAAGTGAAAATAGACAAAAATTATCAGATATTTATCATAGAGATGGAAATGTATATATATTCAAGGTTAAATCGCTATTTAAAAACAAATCACTTTATGGAAAAAAAATCATTCCAATGATTATGTCAGAAAACACAAAGCTTAATATAGATAATAAAATCGACTTTAAATTTGCAAAAATGATTCTTGAAAAAAGATGATAGTTTTAAATTTAGAGCCAGATAATTTCAGTAAAAAAGCTATTTTTAAATTAAATAAATATTTTACTTATAAGGAAAAAAAAGAAATTATTTCATCTGATAAAAAAAAAGTAGTAGCTATAATTACAAAGTTAAAATTTAATATTGATAAAGAGATATTAAAACAATTTAAGAATTTAAAATATATAATTTGCAACACAACTGGTATCGATCATATAGATCTAAATTTTTGTAAAACAAAAAAAATTCAAATTATTTCTCTTAAAAACGAAAAAATTTTTATGAAAAAAATTAATTCAACTGCTGAATTTACTTTTGGACTATTATTAAGCTTAGTGAGAAAAATACCATTTGCATTCAATGATGTAATTAAAATGAATTGGAAAAGAAATAATTTTATTGGTAGAGATTTATATAATATGTCTTTGGGCATAATTGGAATGGGTAGAAACGGGAAAAAAATTGCCAATTATGCAAAAGCTTTTGGAATGAAAGTTTATTATTGTGAAAGAAGAAGGAATAAGAAAAAAATTAAAGGATTAGTTAAAATATTGAACTTAGAAAGTTTGGTTAAAAAAGTTGATATAGTTGTAATTACCTGTTCTTTAAATTCTTCATCTCATAATTTAATAAATAGTAAAATATTTAAATTATTTAAAAAAGGTTCATATTTAATAAATACTTCAAGAGGAGAAATTATTTGTGAGAAATCTCTTTTAAAAGCACTTAAGCAAAAAAGAATATTTGGAGCTGCACTTGATGTCATTCAAAACGAAAGGAATTTAAAAAAAAATAATATTTTAATAAAATATGCAAAGAGATACTCTAATTTGATAATTACCCCCCATATTGGTGGAGCTAACATTGATGCATGGGAGATGACAGAAAATAAAGTTATAGATAGATTTATAGAATTATCGAATAAAAATTAATTTATTTAAATAATTTTTAATAAATGGAAGTAATTCAAGTTTATATACTTGGACAATTAGAAATTTAATGTAAACATGAAAATATTATTGATTATTTTCTAAAGAAAAAAAAATGAATAGTAAAAATATTTTTATTAAAAGAACTTTTATTTCTGTATCACCAGGTGTAATTTCAATTTTTTTATCTTTATTTTCATTACCAATTTTTTTAAATATTTTAGGAAGTAGTTATTTTGGCCAGTATTTAATTCAAAATTTATTTTTTTCTCTAGGATTTGTTTTAAATTTTGGGATCTATAGGTTAGTAATTATTAATAGTTTTAATAGTGAAAAGTATAGCAATAAAATTCAGAATACTTTTTATGTACAGATAAATATTATTTTAAGTATTCTTTTTTCTTCATTATTTTTTTTTATATTATATTTAGCTAACGATAAATTTAATATTCCCACTCTGTCATTAATTTTAAATAAATATATTTTTATTGGATTAATTATTACAAGTTTGTTTTTTACATTAGAATCTATTCAGAAAGTAAGTGAAAAATTTTATCAATTAGCATTTTTTAATTTAATCTTTAATGGCGTTTCTTTTACAGCTCCAGCTTTTTACTTATATTTTAAAAAATTTACTACAAACGGAGATTTTTTTATTTTAAGTTATCCACATGAATTAATTTTTATTGTAGTTTTAATTAAAATTATAGCTTTATTCTTTTTTTTCTTTATTTCTTTTTTTCAGGAAAAAGTTGGAAATATTTTAAATTTTACTAATTATGTAAATATTGAGATTAAGGATTTTAAAGAAATTTTTTATGCAACCAATCAAAGTTTTATTTTTTTTTTAAACAATATTGCTGATAAGTTTTTTGTAAAATTAACTTTAGGTAATTCTTTTTTATCTATTTA
>MDTG01161867.1_pt1 | contig 18012 bp, 17 predicted proteins | sample 811421 | NCBI WGS metagenome assembly MDTG01 (sample SAMN05326645, study PRJNA326480) | marine metagenome | isolation source: seawater | place: Pacific Ocean: South East | collected 2011 | reverse complement strand
GCTCCCAAGATCCTCGGGGCTCACCCGGGGACGAAAGGTCGGTATACAACCCAAATGTGTGCACAACGCGATCACCACCAGATATTCCGGTCGGATAGAGCGCCAGGTATTTTGCGCGTAGCCGGGTTGCTGAGTTACGACTTCGGAATCCGGGTCCCGCAAGCGCTCCGACAAGTGAGGATGTGCCAGTCGTTCCAGTATTTCAGGCGTTCGGTGCAACACCCATACCGGTTTTCCCCGCCACGATAGCGTGACCTGGTTGCCCGGGCGAATGGCATCCACATCTACCCGGACTGGTCCACCGGAAATTCGCGCGGCTGCACTGGGCCTGAGGGAACTCAGCAACGACCAGCTCGCGGCAGCAGCCCCCACCACGCCAACCGTTGCGGTTGCGCCTACAAGGAAACGCCGACGGTCGGAGGACCTTTTCGAATCATCAACACTGTCAGGTTTCGACCCGGTTGCCCCGGGTGAGGAACTGGTGGCGGAGTTGCCCGCACCGTCGTCGGGCTTCGAGTGTTTGTATTTAGACAAGACTTTCTCCTGTGTGGGAGGAAACGCCGCGACCGGTGGCCTCGGTGCGGCCGAGAGAGCCGCCCATCACCACGCCCGGGAAAAGATCGTTCGGCTCGCGACGAACGGGTGGTGAATAAGACGAGATAATGATCATTAAGAACACCATCACCGCACCCTTGCGGAACTGGTCGACCTGACCGTCGATTCCCGCCCCGTCCTGGCGGCGAGATATCCAGCGCCAAACAGATGATAACGCGCGAGGCCCAATACCAGCGCGGGCAACACAAGCCACTGCATGAGCGGCGCCAAGCCCGTTCCGAGCAGCGGTAGCACTGGCGCGCCTTCCGCGTAGCTCCAGCGGCCCCAGACTTCAGTGGCGAGGAACTCCATGAGCATCGTGATCGCAACTCCGACGCCGAGGTAGATGATGGATGTCTGCCACCCGGGCTTCAGAATCCATCGACGTGATCCGGCGACAACCGAAGCGCCCCAGAACGCCAGCAGCAGGATTAAAACGTCCCCGAAGGCCGCCTGTGTGCACACCAGGATCGCTTCGGCGTGCCGCATCTCGCCGATAGCCGCATAGAACGGGACTGCCCACATCTCCCAGACGAAGTTGAGCAGGAACCCGAAAACCGCAATGGGCAGTTCGGGGGTGAGCAGCGGTCTGGAAAACCAGGTGCGCAAGGTCCTTCGGGGCATGGTTGCTGGATCCAGTGAAATGCGTCGGGCGTCCCGGGTCGGGACGCCCGGGAGTTTATTATCCGCCGGTTTATTGAGACTGCTGCATCGGCTTGTCGGCCTCCATGTGCATCTGCATCTGGTCCATCATCCCCTTCATCATCCGCATGTGTTCCTGCATCATTTTTCGCCGCATTTCGGGGTTCATGTCTTCCATTCCCGCGTGGCTTCCATCGCCACCCATCATGCCCTTGCCACCCATCATGCCCTTGCCACTCATCATGCCCTTGTCGTCCATCATGCTGCACATGGAACCCATGGCCTCGTGCATCTGCTGCCGATGCTGCGCCATCAGTTCGCGACGCTCGGCAGGATCCGTGGCATCCTGAATACGCTGCATGGTTTCCTGCATATCGCGCATATGCTGCTGCATGCTCCGCTGATCGCCCATATCAGCTTGACCAGAGGGGGCACCCGGGTGATGTTGCGCATGTGTTCCCGTGTCCTGGGCTTGCAATTCGATGGAATGTGCAAAAGCGAGACCGATTATCAGGACGGCTGTTGTGATTTGTGTTTTCATGATGATCTTCCTTCCTCTAGGTTGGTGAAAAAAACGGGCGAACACGTGCATGCTTTCAACGCAGCCGCAAACCGCTTTCACTATTGTTGACACCGCTGTCGAGTCCGAGTTCCCGGACATGCTGGTGCTGGGGTTCAACTCCAGCCGCGGCTGCAGAATCAGCCGCTGCGTCAATAAAAGTTCATACTCGAATTCCCCGCGAAAGCTCAAATGACCGTCCTCGCTGACGAACAGCGAAAGATCCGTCTCGAACCAGTATGGCGCCAGGCCCTGGAGGCCGAGAACTCCGTAGACGGTGTCTGGTCCCGGCCTGGTATCGTAGCGAACGCCGGTCTGAAGGCACAAGAACGGTGCTATCGTGTGGTTGTATAAGGCCTGGAATTCGGCGCCCTCCGGATCGCCGGAAGTTCGCCCCTCGCCTTCGGTATTCCACCAGGATTTGTTGAAGTCACCTCCGAGCCAGCCCTGCATGTCCCAAAGATAGGAATCTCCGTCGCCGCTCGCGCCATACTCCAGGCGATCAAAAATGGTAAACGTATAACGCGGGGAGCCCTTGATGAAATTCTCCCAGCCGGTCGGGGCGCCGCTGTATGAAGTTCGAGCCGCCCCTGGCGGCGCCACAATGTCCGGATCCATGATCTTTCCGGCCTTGGATTCAACTGCGAATCTAACCGCTGCACTTCGCAGTTGAATCCAAGGGTGTAAGTGTAGCCGGCGACATCGGCGATGTCGCGCAGGGAGTTCCACCAGTGGGCCGGGCAATGAGTTGTTGAACGTGATGGCTGATGCGCAGCCGTCGGCGATATCGATGGCTTTCCGGCGGATATGCAGATCAATGACGACGTCGCGCGGCGGACGGTCCGGCACACGCCCCGCAGTGGAGACCTTGCCATTGCCGGTGCTGCCGCGGGCATTTTCGGGCATTAGCGAATCCAGGCTGGCGATCAGGCCGGCGCTGACCCAGCGTCTGAAGAAGCGGTCGTCGCTTTTTATTGAACATTCGCTGGGTCATTGACAGCCTCAGTGAAAAAGAAATAGTTCATTCGCTATTGACTTGACTCCGTTCCGGCGCGCCATGCTATTCCCGTCGGATTCACCGCGCCGCTACGCTGGAAAGCGCGGGAATGAATCGCGGCGTGCGCGCCGCATATATCTGCCATAGTTCACCGAATTGGCGCTTCATTTCACGTTCCTCTCCGATTGCCAGGCGCGCGTACATCCAGACCAGGATGGGAAACATGGCAAGCGTAAGCAAAGTCGGCCACTGCAGCAGGAAACCGAACATCACGAGCACGAAGCCGGCATATTGCGGATGGCGCACCCACGCATAGGGTCCTGAGGTTGCAAGTACGTTTTGCCGTTGGGCGGTGTAGAGTGCCCGCCAACCGGCGGCGATGATGAGAAAACCTGCGCCGATGAAAATCATGCTCAGGACATGAAATGGTCCGAAATGCGGGTTTGCCTGCCAACCGAACAGCATTTCCAGCAGATGGCCGGCATCGTGCGAGAACCAGTCCACTTCAGGGTGGCGTGACTGCAGCCAGCCCGACAGAAAGTAGATGGTCAGCGGAAAGCCGTACATCTCCGTGAACAGCGCCACCAGAAAGGCACTGAACGCGCCGAACGAGCGCCAGTCCCGCTCGGTTTGCGGCCTGAAGAAACTGAAGGCGAAAAAGATGAAGATAGCCGAGTTCAGAATAACAAGACTCCAGAGCCCGTAGGCCGGCGCATCGTCAATCATGGTGCGTCTCCTTGCCATGCCCCGCGTGACCGCCGTGCATGAAAACGTGCAGTAACGGACAGGCGAGCAGGATAAGCCACGGCAGGGCGCCGAGCAAATGCAGCCTGTGCTCCTCCCAGAGCAGGAATATCATCGCGGCCAGACCAATTGTGACGACCGACCAGAATCGCATCCGCCCAGACAACGAATTCGTGATTGGTCTATTCTGGTTCACTATCCGATCCTCGTTCCGCCCAGCACATGTCACACACTGGATCGCCACGCGACAGTGTCTGCGTCCGTCTGTAATGACCGCGCACTCCGTCTCCGGCGATGACATCGGCGCCGGGTCAGTCGTAAAGGCACCAGCTTGTCCGGAAGGCTTCCAGCGCGTCGGGATCGTTGGTTTCGGCACTGAGCCGCCGGATATACGATTGCGGCGGACAATTTCTGAAATGAGTCAGTATCCTGTCGTCTTCTACCCGGGTCTCCACCTCGTACCCGGGTGCGCCCGGTGCATTGAACGGAAACCGCAAAAGCAACTGAATCGTCCAGCGAATGCGCTTGCCCGGGTCGCGAGTCACCAGTCGAAACGGCAGCGATGCAACCAACAGCATCCGACGGTAAATGTGCCATCCCGCATCCGATAGCGCAGCTTGCGCATCGGCTGGATCAATATCCGAGTGCCGCATGGCGCGGTCGCAAGCCGCGGTGTAGACGGCGAATTCCACCATAAGGCGGTTCCCGAATGAGGGCAGACGATCGAACTCAGCATAATCACGGATCGCCTCCGCTTCCGGCTCGAGCCTTTCCAGCAATCCGCGAATATCCGGGCGCAACAGGCGAACAGTTTCACCCTGCAAATTCTTAACCGCCCGATTCCGTAGGATGCGCTGCATTGACCGACTGATGGTGAAACGCATGACGCGTCGCATCCAACGCACCCTTACGGTTTCCGGTTTCATGTTCATATGGTCACCCTTCTCAGTCTAAGCGCGTTGGCGATCACGGATACGGAACTGAACGACATTGCCGCCGCGGCAATGATCGGCGAGAGCAGAATGCCGAAGAACGGATACAGCACGCCGGCGGCTACCGGAACGCCAAGGCTGTTGTAGATGAAGGCGAAGAACAGGTTCTGCTTGATGTTTCGCATGGTCGCCCGGCTGAGTCTGCGCGCCCGGACGATACCGCGCAGGTCGCCCTTGACAAGAGTGATTCCGGCGCTCTCCATCGCAACGTCGGTGCCGGTGCCCATGGCAATGCCGACCTGGGCTTGTGCCAGTGCCGGTGCATCGTTGATGCCGTCACCGGCCATGGCCACGAATCCGTCCGTAAATTGCAGCGAGCGGATTTTCTCCGCCTTCTCATCCGGAAGCACCCCGGCAAAGACATCGTCTATGCCCAGTCGTTCCGCTACTGCGCGCGCCGTGGTCTCGCTATCGCCGGTGAGCATGACGATCCGGATACCCTCTTTGTGCAGCGCTTCGATGGCCTCCGCGGTGGTTTGCTTGACCGGATCGGCCACCGCGACCAGCCCGGCCGGTTTGCCGTCGACGGCAACGAACATTGCGGTTCGGCCCTCGGCACGCAGGGTCTCGGCCTGCTCGGCCAGCGCCTCGGTCGGCACTTCCAGCGCATCCATCAGCGCCTTGTTGCCCAGCGCCACCTTCCGGTCGCCGATTCGGCCCATGACGCCTTTTCCGGTCACGGACGCGAAGTCGGTGTAGCGGTTGATCGCGACATCCCGGTCCTCGGCCCCCTGGACGATGGCCGCGGCCAGCGGATGCTCGCTGCCGCGTTCAAGCGACGCGGCCAGCCCGAGCACCTGCTCCTCGTCAAAGCCCCCGGCTGCCACCACCTCCTGGAGTATTGGGCGACCCTCGGTCAGCGTGCCGGTCTTGTCTACGACCAGGGTATCGACCTGACGTAACATCTGAATGGCCTCGGCATTCTTGAACAGCACGCCGGCCGATGCACCCTTGCCGCTTGCAACCATGATCGACATCGGCGTTGCCAGCCCCAACGCGCACGGGCAGGCGATGATCAGTACCGCCACTGCATTGATCAGCGCATAAGCCATTGCCGGTTCCGGTCCCCAGACACCCCAGACGATGAACGTGATGATGGCGACCAACACGACGGCCGGGACGAAGTATCCGGCGACCACATCGACCAGGTTCTGGATGGGCGCGCGGCTGCGGCTGGCCTCGGCGACCATCTGAACGATCTGCGCAAGCATCGTGTCGCTGCCAACGCGCATGGCCTCGATCACCAGTGAGCCGGTGCCGTTGACAGTGGCCCCTATGACCTTGTCGCCTTCGCCCTTTTCGACCGGGATCGGCTCGCCGGTGAGCATGGATTCGTCCACCGACGACCCGCCTTCGACAACGCGACCGTCAACGGGTACCTTCTCGCCGGGCCGTACCCGGAGCCGGTCGCCAAGCTTAATATCCTCCAGCGGCACATCTTCCTCTGATCCATCCGAGTTGACTCGCCGGGCGGTCTTGGGCGCCAGTCCCAGCAGGGCCTTGATGGCTGCGTTGGTGGAGCTTCTGGCCTTGAGCTCCATGACCTGCCCCAGCAAAATCAGCGTGACGATGACTGCCGCGGCCTCGAAATAGACGCCCACCGCGCCCCTGTCGCCCCGGAAGGAATCGGGGAAGATCTCCGGAAACATGGTTGCGATGATGCTGTAGACGTACGCCACTCCAACGCCAAGGCCGATCAGCGTGAACATGTTCAGGTTGCGTGTGGCCACAGAGCGCCATCCCCGAACGAAGAACGGCCAGCCGCTCCAGAGTACGACAGGGGTTGCAAATATCAACTCCAGCCAGATACCGATCCGGTGGGGTACCAGGGCTTCCATATCCACACCCGGAATGTATTTGCCCATGGCCAGGATCAGTACCGGGACACTGAGCACAGCCGCGACATGGAAGCGCCGCCGCATGTCACGCAGCTCGGACTGGTCGTCGTCCTCCAGGCTGACTGTTTCGGGTTCGAGTCCCATACCGCAGATCGGACAGGATTCGGGGTCGGTCGAACGGACCTGTGGATGCATCGGGCACGTGTAGACCGTACCGGTGTAGCCCTGAGGGACCGTATCGAATTTCCGGCTCTCGGCGTCGGTCGGTTCATTTTGCTGGTTGTCGTGATGACAATGCTCATGGCTCATTGCTGAAACTCCTGCGCTGCTCTGAGAACGCATCAAATTGAGGAACGATCTCCTGATCAATCTCCGGGCGGACTATTGCTGGTGATATCGATGGCTTCGGCACCCGATTCATCCAGGCATTCCTGCTCGACCTGGAGCGTGGAGAAAAAGAAGCCGTATTCGGTTTTCAGCATCCGGTACGCCGCTGCCAGCACTGCGTTCCCATCTGCATCGTCGCGGGTGCGCAGGTGTGCAGAGAATACGTACCGGCCGCTGGTCAGCGCCCAGGCATGCACATGGTGGATATTTGAAACGCCATCGACGTCTTCGAGCGCCCGAGTGATCTCGGATAGATCGATATCGGCCGGTGTGCCCTCCATCAGCAGGTGCATCGAATCGCGGAGGATGGCCCAACTGGCCCACAGCAGAACAACACCGAAGGCGATACCCAGGATGGGGTCGATCAGCAGGAAACCGGTAAACTTGATCACGACCGCCGTGACGATAATCAGCAGGCTGCCGACGAAGGTCTGAATGATGTGCCACAGCGCTCCTTTTACATTCAGGTCGCTGCGGCTCTCTTTCCAGATCAGGCCCAGCGATATGACCTCGGTGACCAGTCCCCCGGCGGCGGCGAGCAGCATGGGCGTGGTCGGCAGATCGATCGGATCGGCCAGGCGCATGGCGCCCATGACGATCACGACCAGGGCCATGGCAAGAAGAAATCCACCGTTGACCAGCGCGCCGATGATCTCGGCGCGATACCAGCCGAAACTGCGATTCTCGTCGGCTGGTCGCCTGGCGAGGCTTGCGGCGACGATCGCGACGAGCACGCCGCCCACGGCCGAAAACGTGTGGAATGCATCGGAAATGACCGCGATCGACCCGGTCCACAGGCCGATCGCCATTTCGATCAGGAAATATACGCCGGTCAGCCACGCTGAGATGGCCATGCCGCGGCCACTGGATGGTATATGGCCGGCGTGCCCGCCCGCGGCGTGGACGGACTCCGGTCCTGCATGCTGGTTCATGGCTGGCCGCCTTTGGAGTGCCGGGGTTGACGGTCCGCGCCGGCAAACCACCGGTACAACGGCACGAACACGACCGCGACGTACCAGCCGTAGGCGTAGCTTTCGATCGCGCCGATCAGGAATCCGCGCCATGTCAGCCATTCGAACCCGGGCAGCAACGGCGCCCAGGCGGTCCACATTCGCATCTCCCCGGGCACCAGAAGCCCGAAGCCGATGCACAGCAGATAGGAAATCAAGAACAAGCCACCCAGCGAATTGGCAAGCGTCGGGATTTTCAGCGGGGAAGTCTCAGTTGAAGTCGCAGTTAAAGTGTGTTGCATTGTTCACTCCAGTTTAGCTTTGAGCCAGAGCGGCAATTGATAAAGAGCTGGTCACGGCCGGGACGGGGTCTCCCGACCCGATTCCGGCCTTACGGCACTGAACAGTCGCAATGTTCCCAGCGGCGTATTGAAACCACCCCTTTCCTGTACATTTTCGAATCCTGTCGACGAAAACAACGGCATCAGCTTGCCTTGCAGATTGTCCCCGGTGTTCGGAAACCCGTCCAGGCATTGCACCGGAAGAAACAGGGCCCGCATCAGACCGTTGGTGGGCACGCCCCAGTCCGCAACGTGAACCTCTCCGCCAGGCTTGAGTACGCGCAACAGCTCATGAATGGTCCGCTGCTTATCGTCCCAACCCAGGTGATGAAAGAACAGGCTGGTCAACACCCGTTCAAAATGATCATCGGGGTAAGGGAGTTCGTATGACAAGCCTTGTTCGAACCGGATGGCCGCACCAATGGTGGCGGCCTTGCGCATGGCAAGGCTCAGCACTGCAGCATCGCCGTCAACGGCCTGGAATTTCGCCTGAGGTTGCGTCTGCCAGGCCCGGATTGCAAGGGTGCCGGTGCCACAGGCAAGATCAAGCACGTGTTGCCCGGGCTGAATGTCCGCCTGTTCGATCAACGCATCCTTGAAGCGCCGCTCCCGTGTCGTCATCCGTACCACCGCATCGTAGAGCGGGGTCAGAAAACGAAACCCGAGCGCCGGCACATAGCCTTTTTGGTCGACCTTGCAGGTCGTATCAGTGCTACTGGAGAGACGGCGTCTCACCGGCGCTCCAACTCGACGATATCGTTCTTCATGACTTCGCCTTCCACGACTTCGACGGTCGCAAAATGGGCATCGATGATTTCGTCGACCCTGACCGTGCCTACCCACTCGCGAGCCCAAGCTGATTGGCCTTCCTCGGCCGCTTCTGACCTCTGCACAGCTCGATAAGTGTCCAGAAGCTGGCCCGTCTCGGCCCCGTTGGGCTCGCCAATGCATATGATTGTCCGCGTCTCGTCAGCCTGTACAACCTGGCCGGCCATGATCTGACGATGATAGAATGGACTACTTGCGCACCCGGCCACAAAAAGAAAAAGTGAAAAAATGACCGCATACCGCATAAGTTGAGTATTCATTACCTATCTCCTCACGTCGTCCTTCCTGGTTGAACGGAACCCGGACCATTCCGGGCCCCGTATGCTTGCCTGCATTCGTCAATCATGCGTCTTCATGGATCTGCAGCGAGCGACGCTCGCGAATCCGGATCACGTCCTCGGTCGGCTCGATGGCGACAATCCCGTCGCCGGGCTGCCCGGAATGGGCTGCCTCGACAATTGCGTTGGCGACCGCTCGAGCTCGAGCCGTGAATATCTCGATCTTGACAAACGGCTTCATCCAGTCCGCGGCGAAGAAATTCTTGTAATCGCCGTAGCCCTTTACCGGTGTGACCGTTATCCCGCGGATATTCGCCTGCTGGAGACTTTTCTCCACCGCCTCCAGGGTGCTTGAACGTATGATTGCGCTGACCTTGTAGAACATGACTTTCTCCTGGAGGATCATTTCAGTCGTGCTTCATATTGACTGAACACGGCCGTTTCACCGGTCTTGTCGAAACTCAAGACGTCGAATTTCTGCCGCTTGTTGCCGTCATACTCCATTCCGGGCGAACCCATCGGCATGCCGGGTACGGCGATGCCGGCAACATCGGGCTGTTCGGCCAGCAGTCGCTTTACGTCGGCAGCGGGCACGTGGCCCTCGATGGCATAACCACCTACTTCCGCGGTATGACAGGACTGGAGTGAAGCAGGAACGTTGAACTGCTGTTTGACCAACCGCATGTCGTTACCGGTCTCAGCGCGGATGACGAACCCCGCCTCGCGCATATGTTCCATCCATTTCCCGCAGCAACCGCAGGCCGGATCGTGATAGACGACCATTTCCGGGAGAGACTCCGATTCGCCCCTGGCGGGCGGTTCGGCGACTACACTCGTTGCGAATGAAGGAACCAGAAAGACGAGAGTTGCAAGAACAGTTTTCGAGATTTTCATGATGAGGCCTCCTTTGAAAGGCTGGTGAGTTTCCACAGTGAATACACTACCGGTACGACCAGTAGCGTCAGAACGGTCACGCTGACCATGCCACCAACCATGGGTGTGGCAATTCGGCGCATGACCTCGGAGCCGGTACCTGAACCGAGCATGATCGGAAGCAAGCCGGCAATGATGACCGAGACCGTCATGATGATCGGCCGCACCCTTAACAGTGCGCCCTCGGTCACGGCTTCCATGACGTCTGTTCTATTGAGCGAGCGCTCCTGTTGCACGGCCAGACTACGATGCCGTGTCATGGAATGGTCGAGATAAACCAGCATCAAAACGCCGATCTCGACCGCAACGCCGGCCAGTGCAATGAAGCCGGCGCCGACTGCGATCGACTGGTTGTAGCCCAGAAGATAGAGCAGCCAGTAACCGCCGACCAGCGACAAAGGCAGCGTGCCCATGATGATCGCCACCGAGACCAGGTTGCGGAAGTTCATGAACAGCAGCAGTACGATGATGCCGACTGCCGCGGGCACTACCATTTTGAGCTTGGCTGCGGCGCGCTCCATGCTTTCGTACTGGCCGGACCAGCCCAGCGAATAGCCGGCCGGTAGTTCGACGTTCTCGGCCACCGCTTGCTTCGCCCTTGTGACAAAACCGCCGAGGTCGGAATCGGAAACGTCGACGTAGATCCAGCCGTTGAGGCGAGCGTTCTCGGTTCGGATAACGCCGGGGCCGCCTTCGACTTCGACTTCGGCGACCGCGGACAAGGATATTTGCTCGCCGCCCGGGGTCACGATGGTGAGCTGGCGAAGCTCGCTCAGGGAACTGCGCAGATCGCGTGGATAGCGGAGGTTGATCGGGTAACGTTCCAGGCCCTCGACGCTCTCGCCAACGCTCATCCCGCCGATTGCCGAGCGGACGATATCGTGTACATCGGCAATGTTCAGACCGAACCGTGCCGCGGCAAGGCGATCGACATCTATGGTCACGTACCGTCCGCCGGTGACGCGCTCGGAGTAGACCGATGCGGTTCCGGGGACGTTTTTCAGCGTTCGCTCGATCTGTTGGCCGACTTCGGAGATGACGTCCAGATCCGGTCCGGCCACCTTGATGCCGACCGGCGTCTTGATGCCGGTGGCCAGCATGTCGATGCGGTTCTTGATCGGCATGATCCAGGCGTTGACCAGACTGGGCACCTGGACCAGCGAATCGAGCTCGGCCTTGAGTTTTTCCATGGTCATGCCCTCTCGCCATTGGTCGCGGGGCTTGAGCCGGATCGTGGTCTCGACCATGGTCAGCGGTGCCGGATCGGTTGCGGTGTCGGCGCGCCCGGCCTTGGCGTAGACGGTCTCGACCTCGGGAACGGTCATGATCAGCCGGTTGGTCTGGCCGAGAATTTCGGCCATCTTGCCGGCCGAGGCTGCCGGAAATGCGCTGGGCATGTATAGAAGATCGCCCTCGTCGAGTTCGGGCATGAACTCACTGCCCAGCCGGGAATACGGCACCCAGGTAGTTGCCAGCACCGCCAGTGTTGCGAGTATGGTCAGTTTCGGGAATTTCAGCGCCAGGGCAAGGACCGGCCGATAAGCCGCGATCAGCACCCGATTGATTGGATTCTTGTGCTCGGGCGTGATATGCCCGCGAATCAAATAGCCCATCAACACCGGGACCAGCGTGATACCGATTCCGGCGGCTGCTGCCATGGCGTAGGTCTTGGTGAACGCCAACGGCTTGAACAGCCGGCCCTCCTGGGCTTCGAGCGCGAAGATGGGCACGAAACTCAGCGCGATGATCAGCAACGAGAAAAACAGCGCCGGGCCGACCTCGCTAGCCGCATCGGCCACGACACGCCAGCGGCTACTTTCGTCGAGATCGTCACCGGCTTTCTCGAGGTGTTTGTGGTAGTTCTCGATCATCACGATGGTCGCGTCTACCATCGCTCCGATCGCAATCGCGATGCCGCCCAGCGACATGATATTGGCGTTGATGCCTTGAGCGTTCATTACGATAAAGCTGGCCAGAATGCCGAGCGGCAGACTCAAGATCACCACCAGCGATGAGCGGAAGTGGAACAGAAACAGGAGGCAAACCAGCGCGACAACAATGAATTCTTCGACAAGTTTTTCCTTGAGCGTATCCACGGCACGCTCGATGAGTGAGGAGCGGTCATAGGTCTCGACAATCTCGACGCCTTCCGGGAGACTTTCTTTCAATTCCTCGAGCCGCTCTTTGACGCGCTCGATCGTGGCCAGCGCGTTCTCACCGAATCGCATCACGATTACACCGCCAACCGCTTCGCCCTGGCCGTTTAGCTCGCCGACACCACGCCGCAGCTCCGGCCCGTACCGAACCCGCGCAACATCGCGGATCAGCACCGGCACGCCTTCGGCGGTGGTCTTCAGCGGGATGTTCTCGAGATCCGCCAGCGAATCAACGTAGCCGGTGGCGCGGATCATGTATTCGGCCTCGGCCATCTCGATGACGCGACCACCGCTTTCCATGTTGCCGCGCCGAATTGCATCGCGTACGCGGGTCAGCGGAATGTCGTATGCGCGCAGCTTGTCCGGATCGACGACGACCTGGTACTGCCGCACCATTCCGCCGATGGACGCGACCTCCGAAACACCTTCGACGGTCTGCAGCTCGAATTTCAGGAACCAGTCCTGCAGCGAGCGCAGGTCGCTGAGGTCGTGCTGGCCGGTGCGGTCGACCAGTGCGTATTGATAAACCCAGCCGACGCCGGTGGCGTCCGGCCCCAGCGCGGTGCGCACACCCTCGGGCAACGTGGGCGTGACCTGGCTCAGGTATTCCAGAACGCGAGAACGCGCCCAGTACAGGTCAGTGCCGTCTTCGAAGATAATGTAGACGAACGAATCATTGAAAAACGAATAACCGCGCACGGTCACGGCCCCCGGGACCGCCAGCATGGCGGTGGTCAACGGGTAGGTGACCTGGTCCTCGACCACCTGCGGTGCCTGACCGGGGTAGCTGGATTTGACGATCACCTGCACGTCGGACAGATCCGGAATCGCATCCAGTGGTGTGCGCAGCATCGATATGATGCCCCAGCCGGCCACAAGCGCTGCCAGCATCAGTACCAGGAATCGGTTGGCAATCGACCAGCGAATGAGATTCTCGATCATGATGCATCTCCGTCGTGGTCCATTCCTTCCATGTCATGGGCGGAATGATCCATCTGGCCTTGATCCCTCTCCTGCTCGCGGGGGAGGGGCTGGCTGGGGGCATCGTGATCCATCCCTTCCATCTCGGGTGTCGACTGATTCATGGCTCCCATGTCGTGCCCGGAGTGATCCATCCCCTCCATTCCGTTTTGCTTCCCCCCTTGTTCGCGGGGGGCGGTCGGGGTGGAGGCGTCTTGCTTCATATCGTGTTCAGAGTGGTCCATGCCTTCCATGTCGTGGCCGGCATGATCCTGCCCGGGCAAAGGGCCGTCGCCGATCATCCGCAGCAGAGACGCGTCCATGCTGGCTTCCGAGTCGATCAGGAACTGGCTGGAGACGACAATGTCTTCGCCTTCGGCAAGGCCCCCGAGTATCTCAACGCGGCCTTCGCTCTCCAACCCGGTACGCACCAACGCGGGCCGGAAGTGGCCGTCGCCCAGTGCGAGAATCAAGCGCTCCTGGCCGCCGGTGCGAATGACCGCCTGGCTGGGCACATGAACGATATCGGAGCGCGGCGCACCGTCGATCGCGACGTTGGCGTACATGTTCGGCTTGAGCACGAGATCCGGGTTGTCGAACGCCAGCCGGACGCGCGCCGTGCGGGTCTCGGCCCGGATCGTCGGATAGACGTAATCGACTTCGCCGGTCCATTCCCGCTCCGGCGCGAATGGCAGTTTCATGCGCGCCGTCTGGCCGGTTTCGACCCAGTCGATCTGATTCTCGAAAACGTCAACGTCGACCCAGACCGTGGACAGGTCGGCCAAGCTCATGATGGTAGTGCCGGGCTGGACGAACATGCCCTGGCGAACGCCAAGGTCGATCACATAACCATTGATGGGGGCGTGTACGTCGAATAACTCGCTGGCCTCGCCGCGACTTTTCAGCGCTTCGATCTGATCGTCCTGCATGCCGAGCGCCCGGAGGCGGGTGGCGGTGGCACGCATCAACGCCGACTGACCGGAACGCATGGCCTGCAGATATTCGTCCTGCGCGCTGACCAGCGCCGGTGAGTAGATCCGGAAGAGCAGTTCTCCGGCCTTGACCCGGTCGCCTTCAGTGTCCGCGACAAGTTCCTCGATCCAGCCTTCGACACGTACGTGGATGTGCTCGAAACGATCAGCGTCTGGGGTGATGAAGCCCACGGTCTCGATGTTGCGGTACAACGTGCCGCGCTTGGCCGGCGCAGTCTTGATGCCGATGTTGTTGATGACGGTCGGGTTGATCCGAATAGAAGGTTGGTCGCTGCCCGAAGCGCCGCCTTCGTCGGCGTAAACCGGGATCAGGTCCATGCCCATCGGCGACTTGCCCGGCTCATCCCTCCGGTAGTTCGGATCCATGGGTGCGGCCCAGTACAGAATTTCACGCTCGTCCCCGGTGGCTGAACCTCCGGCCGAACCTGGCTCGGCGCCGACGAACCACAAGGCCGTGGCGGCGCCTACAAGTGCAGCGCCCATTACTAAAACTGCAATCTGGATCTTGGTCTTGTTCACGAAGGTTCTCCTGTCAGCCAGGCCAACAGCGCCCAGGCCTTGGCGGCCTGGGTCTCCAGCTCGGCATGCTTGAGTTCGACGTCCAGCTCGGCGAGCTGGCTACGAATGAGTTCGGCGAAGTCGGTTTGACTGTTCGCATACGTGGTGATTGAGGCCTCGGCGGTTTCCCGGGCGCGGTTACCGACAGCCTGGCGATAAAGTGCAATTCGTTGGTTGAGACGCCGCCAATTGGCCATTTCCTGCTCAAGTTGCCGCCTCAGGTCGAGTAGAAGTGCGTCGCGATCAAGGTCGCGGGCGCCGCGTTGGTGCACAGCCGCGGCCCGTTGTCGGTCCTGGCGTTTGTCCGTGAACAACGGCAATGAGAGCGTGACGCCGATGCTGGCCAGATCCGGCCTGTCTGTCCGCAGGCCATAACCGCCCTCGAGCGCGAAGGCCGGCTTGTAGGCCTGCTCGGCCAGTTTGATACCGAGTTCGGCAACTTCCACACGTGCATCGGCGACTCGCACTTGCGGATGATCGACGAGGCGGTTTTCGAGCGCAGCGAGGGGGCGGGGTTCAGGAAATGCCGGAAATTCGCCGGGTAACGGCCGGAACGCTTCGCGCCCGATATAGCGGGCAAGTGCCTCGCGCGCGACATCGGCGAGGCGCTGGTGTTCGACCAGCCGGTCGTCGAGCAGGGCAAGCTCCAGTTCGGTACGCAGTACGTCCTGGGCATGCATGCGGCCGGTAGCGAAGCGCGAGGCCAGGGAATCAATCTGTTTGGCGATCGCTTCACGGCTGCTGGTCAGAATCCGGGTCGCGCGCGCCTGATAGGCAAGATCGAGCCAAGCGGTGCGGGTGGCAAGTTCGACCTCGCGCAGCGCCGCTTCTCGCCGAGCGCGCTCGGCCTCGGCCTCGGCACGCCGTTGCTCGCCTCGAACCTTCAGGGTCTTTCCGGCCGGGAACTCCTGGCGCAAGCCAAGGCGAAGTGCCTGGGTCATGCCCTCCTGATCGAACTCGAATGAATCGACCGGAACGTTGGCAACCTGGCCAGTAATCTTTGGATCTGGCAGTTGCGAGTCGGCCACGGCGCGGTTCTCGAGCGCCTCGGCGCGCGCGGTGAAACGTGCGAATTCGGGGTCTTCGGTGGTCAGCGCCGTTGCGACTGCCTCATCGAGGGTTAGCGGTTGCGATTCGGAAGAAACCCCGCGATCGACCCAGCCCAGTAACAGGACAACGACGAAAAAAAGGGCAAATGGTTTTTCAGGGTGCTGCATGTTCGTACTCCGTGCAAAAAGGTATATGCACCTCGGCCTTGAACGGCCGGGCGCAACTTCAGTAGCTGGGAGTAAGAACTATTCGTTGAACTGGGCGTGGATCAGGTGTTCGCGAGGTCCTGCGCGTACCGGGGGGGATGTTCTAAATGCAACGACCGAGTGCCGTGCCGGAGGTTCAGGCACCTGTGAAACATGCTTCAGAACCAGCAGATCGAGCGACTGCGTTTTCTCTGCAAGCCGTGGCGAGTCCAGTGAATCAGGGGCATCGCAGTCCTCGGGCGCAACCTCTTGACATGGGTCGGGGGGGCAGAGTGGGCAATCGTGCTCGGGCATTGTCGCACCGGCCTGCATCGCCATCGCGCAGGGCGCAATGGCAATAGAAAGCCAGACCAGCACGAAAAGCGCGAGATTGACCCGCGACAGCGTGCCCGAATGACGGCGAATGCGATGCAAAATATCCATGTTGCGCAGAGTATACGACAATCAGCAAGATACCAAAATTGACCTTGAACAAGTTTCCAAGTTCCCTGCGGTCCACGCACTGCTTGATTCAGGCTGCCAGTTCATCGACCAGATGCCTGGAAGCGGACACGTAATGACCGCCGAACAGGTTGGCGTGATTGAGCAGGTGGTAGAGCTTGTAGAACCGTCGGCGATCTTGCCAGCCGGCTGCCAGCGGCCACTCGGCGGCATAGGTTTCGAAGAAGGTCCGGTCGAACCCACCGAAAAGATCGGCCATGGCCAGGTCGCACTCCCGGTCGCCGAAATGCACCGCCGGGTCGAACAGTACTGGCTGCTTGTCGCCAAGCATCGCGGCGTTGCCGCCCCACAGGTCGCCGTGGAGCAGCGACGGTTCGGGCGCGTAGTCTGAAGAGCGCCGCTGCCACGCTGCCTTCAGCCGGGCCGTGTGGTCCCGGGAAAAATCGCGCTCGCGTTCGGCGAGCAGTTCGATCTGAAAACCGAGCCGGCGTTCGAACAGGAACGTCGTCCAGTCCGGCGTCTGCGCGTTGGGCTGCGCGGTGGCCCCGATGAAGTTGTCGATCTCCAGCCCGTGTTTGTCTGCGCGGCACCGGTGGAGATCGGAAAGCTGCCGTCCCAGCGCGGTATTGCCTCTGCGACCCAGCGGTGTCAGTTCCAGCCATTCCAGCGCCAGCCATGCCGTGTCTCCGGCATCTCCGAAGCCGAGCACTGAAGGCGTGCGGATAGCGCCGGTGGCGGTCAGGCGCTCCAGCCCGTCGCGCTCGGCGTCCAGAATCGACGTCTGCGAGGCCGACATCGTCTTGACGAATACCGACTCGCCGTCGCCGTCGAGCCGCCAGCTGCCGGCGATCGAGCCGCCGGAGACCGGCTGCGATCGGACTTTCTCGGCGTTCCAGCCGAGGGCTTCGGCAACGGCGTTAATGATCTGGCGGTGCATGGCCTTCCGCTGAGTTCAACCGTCGACCATTGTCTCAGGCTATCGCACGCATGGCGAACAGCGGCAGCTCAATCGCCGGCAAGGCCGGCTCCCACACCCGTAGCAGACGTGTGCGCGGGATGAACCCCGAATCGCGCTACGGGTGTGGGGGCTTGCCCTGCAAGAGATGGCGTTGACCCGAACCCGTGCGGGAGCGGCTTCCAACCCCGACTGGCGCTGATGGGTCGCTGTTAATAGTGTTCTGAACGTCGCCGAGAACTGAAGTCGCCGCAGCGTGAAGCGCAGTAGCTCTGCGACGATTTCAGCAGCGCCGCCGACCATTGAAATCGCCACAGCGCGTAGCGAGCGACGCGCTGGGTGCGGCCGCCGGCGCGCAGAATCCGCAGTGTACTTGCGGGTACATGAGGATTTCGAGCACCGCCGGACGCGGTCAGCGTGGCGCGCAGTAGGGCTGCGGCGATTTCAGCCGTGTACGTAGCGTTCCAGTTCGTCAATCAGATGCTGCTGGTCGTCGATGACTGCGTTGACCAGGTCGCCGATGGAGACCAGCCCGACCAGGTCGCCGTCGTCGACCACCGGGAGGTGTCGTATGCGATGGCGGGTCATCAGCGCCAGGCCGGCGTCGGCGG
>MDTG01227799.1_pt1 | contig 18013 bp, 9 predicted proteins | sample 811421 | NCBI WGS metagenome assembly MDTG01 (sample SAMN05326645, study PRJNA326480) | marine metagenome | isolation source: seawater | place: Pacific Ocean: South East | collected 2011 | reverse complement strand
GGCCCCGCCGTCGCCGAGCGCCGCCGTGCCGCTGCTGACCTGGCCGACGCCCACGACGGTCTCGACCTGGCCCGCCTGGATCGTGACGCCCAGGAAGGTGCGCGCCTGCTGGCCGAGGTTCACCGCGCGCACCCGGTTGTGGGTCAGGTCGGGCACGACCACGAGCCCGCCCTCCGAGCTGATATCGGGGCGACCGAGCTGGCCGACGCGGGCCTGCCCGGCTGGCCCGCCGTCGCCGCCGTCCCCGAAGCTGCCGCCGCCGAGGACCAGGCTCAGCTCGCCGGTGCTGGCCGAGAGGCGCATCACGCGGTTGCTGCGGCTGTCGCCCAGCTCGTTGTCCGTGATCAGGAGGTCGCCCCCGGGCGCGCGGGTGGCATTGGTCGGCGTGACCAGGCTGGGCGTCGAGCTGGGGAGAACGGCGGGGATCGTGCCGGTCTTGCCCGCGGCGAGGGTCAGGCTGGGGGTGTTGAAGCCGGCGGAGCCCGCGAAGACGCGCAGCCGGCCCTCGCCCTCCGAGACGAAGAGGGTCCCCTGCCCGTCGCTGGCGACCGCGATCGGGCCGGCCATGCGGGCGGCGAGGGCGTCGCCGCCGTCGCCCTCGAAGCCGGGGGTCCCGCTGCCGGCCACCGCGGTGACCGACTCGGCCGGGACCGGGACGCCGGCGACCGTGGTGGCGCTGGTGGTGAGGTTGAGCGCGAACACCCGGTTCTGCGCGACCGAGGGGAGCAGGAGCACGCCCTCGCTCAGGACGCTCAGGTCGACGACCTCGCCCGCGATCTGGGGCAGCTGCTGATTGTTGGCCACGATCTGCTGGTCGCCCGGCTGGATCGTGAGCGCGGTCTTCGTCACGAGCGAGCGGACGGTGACGGCGCTCGAGCCGAGGTTGGCGGCTCGGATCACCGGGAACTGGTTGGCGCTCGCGTTGCCCACCCCGCGGTCGAGCACGTAGAGCACGCGCTCGCCGCTGCTCCCGTTCTGGAGGGCCATGGCGAGCGGGTCGAGGAGGCGCGCGGTGTAGGCCGAGGCGCCCACCCCGCAGCCAGGCGCGCCAGCGAAGAGGCTGTAGAGCCGGCTGGGGCCCGCGGTCAGGGCGCTGAGCGAGGCCAGCTGCTGGCAGTTGGTGGTGCCCTTGGCGAAGGAGAGGTCGCTGGCGCCGAGGTTGAGCACCCGCACGCGCCGGTCGGTGAGCAGGTAGGCGTTGCCCGAGGAGTCGACCTCGAGGTCGGAGGGGAGCAGGAAGCTCTCGCTGCCGAGGTCGTTCTCGCCGAAGAAGTTCCCGCCGCCGGCGAGCTCGCTCACGAACTCGTTCTTGTCGATCTGGCGCAGGCGGAGGTTGAAGAAGTCGGCGACGAGGAGCTCGCCGCTGGGCCGGACCGCGAGGGCGAGGGGCAGGTTGAGCTGGGCCTGCGAGCCGGAGACGCCGCCGCCCACGAACCCGCTGGCGCCGGTGCCCGCCAGGACGTCGGTCGTCCCCTGGCTGAGGGAGTAGCGCAGCACCCGGTGCCCGTTGGCGTCGGCCAGGACGAGGTCCCCGTTGGACTCGCGCGCGATCCCCGTCACCCGGACCCGCGAGGCGCTCGGCTGCACGGCCAGGGTCGTGACGAAGCGGTTGAACACGTCGAAGGTGGCCGTGGTCGCCTCGACGCCCGCCGTCCCGCTGGAGGCCACGGGGCGGATCCGCAGGCTGACCCCGCTCACGTTCTCGGTGGAGAGGTCGCGGGTCGAGTTCCAGAAGTAGACGTGGTCGCTGCCGCCCGCGGCCGCGGTCAGGTTCGAGGTGCCCTCGGCGCCCTCGACGAAGGCCTGGCTGGCCGCCTGGAAGGTCGTCCCGTCGCGGCTGTATTCGACGACGATCGAGGCCCGGTCGCCGTCGGCGTCCGTCAGCCGGTAGCTGAGGGCGATCACGTCGTTGACCGTGCCCGAGGGCGTGGTCACGCTCGCGCTCGGCAGGGCGTCGGGGCGGACGTCGCCGTCGTCCTGCAGGGAGGAGATCCCCGCGATCGCGCCGACCGTGAGCGCGGGTCCACACCCGGCGATCGTCGTCGCCGCCAGGGCCCCGACGCCGAGGACGAGCAGCGGGAGCCGCCAATGGAGGGCCTGACGCATGGAGGCACGGTAGCGGGGAGCCCTGGGGCTGCAAGCTTCAGTCGGCACGCAAGTTCATCCGAAGAGGGGGACAGTGAAAATGCTCGTCCGCTCCAAGCTCCTGCGCGACGTGCCCCACGGGTTCACGACCCGCTACGGCGGGGTGTCCCAGGGCCCGCTCGACTCGCTCAACCTGGCCCGCCGCCCCGGCGAGACCGACGAGCGCCTGGTCGAGAACTGGAGCCGGGTCGCGGCCGCCTTGGGCCGGGGGGCCGAGGACCTGGTCCTGCTCAGCCAGGTCCACGGGCGCGCCGTCCTGCGCGTCGAGCGCGCCAGCGGGCCCCTGGCCTGCGCGGGCGAGGCGGACGGGCTGGTGACCCGAGAGCCAGGGCTGGTCCTGGCCGCGCGCGCGGCGGACTGCGTGCCGGTCCTCTTGGCTGGCCCGCGGCGGGACGGAGGTGTCCCGGCCGTCGGCGCCGTCCACTCGGGGTGGCGCGGCACGGTCCAGGACGTGGTCGGCGCGGCCGTGGCGTCGCTCTGCGCCGAGGCAGGCTGCCCGGCGGCTGAGCTGCGGGCAGTCGTCGGGCCCTGCATTGGGCTCGACGCCTACGAGGTGGGCGAGGAGGTCGCGAGCGAGCTCGAGGCGGCCGGTTTGGGCGAGTGCGTCGAGCGGCGAGCGGGGGCGCGTCCGCACGCCGACCTGGGCGCCGCCGTCGAGCTCCAGCTGCGTCGGGCGGGGGTCGGGGCGACGGAGCGGCTCGGGATCTGCACGGTCAGCGACCCGCGCTTCTACTCGCACCGCGGCGAGGGGCCCGCCACCGGCCGCTTCGCGGGCGTGATCGCGGCGGCCTAGCGCCGGGCCAGGCTAGCGGTTGCGGAGGTACCACTTGCCCGCGACCTGCTCGAAGGCGATCTCGTTGGGGCCGCCCGCGTCCTTGCGGAACACGGCCACGTCGCCGGCGGGCAGGACCTCGGGCTTGCCGTCGAGGCAGTGGCCGAGGGTCAGCTTGACCCCCTCCAGCTTGCTCGCGAAGCCCTGGGCGAGCTGCTCGAGGGTGGTCTGCTGGAGGATGCCCTCGAGGTCGCTGGGGTGGCAGCGCTCCTTGATGAAGCCCTTGGCGTCGCCGGCCTCGAGCTGGGCGATCGCCTCCTTGAGCCAGGTCGCGAGCGAGTCAGGCAGCTCGCGGCGGATCTTCTGCTCCTTGGTGGCGATCCAGAAGCGGATCCGGCGCGCGCCGCGGGCGGGGTCGCTCCGCTCGTCGCGGTAGACCACCTGCCCCTTGGGGCTGATCACGAAGGTGTAGCGGCGCGTCGTGACGCCGCGGGTGAAGGTGGTCGCCTTGCCGCCGAGCTGGACCTCGCTCTCGCCGCCGGGCCGGTGCGGGACGCCGAAGGCCTCGGCCAGCTCGCCCTTGGGGTCGGCCAGGAGGGTGAAGGCGAGCTTCTTCTCCTTGGCGAAGCTGGCGTGGTTCTCGACGCTGTCGCCGCTGACGCCGACGACCTCGATCCCCTCCTTGCGCAGCCCCGCGAGGTGGTCGCGGTACCCGCAGGCCTGCAGGGTGCAGCCGGGGGTGAGGTCGCCGGGGTAGAAGTAGACGACGACGTACTTGCCCTTGCCGAAGTGCTCGCTCGACTTCCAGGGCTTGCCGGCCTGGTCCATGGCGGTGAACTCGGGGGCCGCGTCGCCCACGATCACCCCCTTGGCGTCCTCGGGCGCCGAGCCGGGGTCGTCTTGGGCCCAGCTCGGGGCGATCAGCAGGAGCGAGAGGGTCAGGAGCTCGAGGGAGCGGGCGCGCATGGGGACCTCCAAGGTCGCTTAGCCTACCCTGCTTGCTCGCGAGCCGCCGCTCGGGCACTCTGGGTCGGTGAGCGGACCCCCCTTGGCGGAGGACACGGACGTTGCGCTGATGCTGCGCCTCCAGGCGGGGGAGGACGCGGTCCTGGGTGAGCTCCTGCGCCGCAACGGCCCCGCGGTGCTCAGCCTGGCCTACCGTTATCTGCGGGACCGCGCGGCGGCCGAGGACGTGGTCCAGGAGACCTTCCTCAAGCTCTACCAGGCGCGCGAGCGCTACCAGCCGCAGGCCAAGTTTCGCTCCTACCTGCTGCGGATCGCCTCCAACGTGTGCCTCTCTCGGCTGCGCAAGAAGCGCCCCCACCAGCTCGGCGGCGAGCTGGACCCCGACTCGGGCCGGGAGCTCGAGCCGGAGGACCCCGAGGCGCGGCCTCCGGGGGAGCCGCTCCTGCAGGACGAGCTGCACCGGCGGGTGCGCTGGGCGGTCGACCAGCTGCCCGAGCGGCAGCGAATGGCGATCTTGCTGAACAAGTTCGAGGGGCTGGATTACAAGCAGGTGGGGGAGGCCCTCGACCTGAGCGTGCCGGCGACCAAGAGCCTGCTGCACCGGGCCCGGATGGCCCTCAAGGACCTCCTCGAGGGCTACGTCAGCGGCGACGGGCAGCTCGACTCGTGATCCCGCCCCTTGGAAACGATAGGTTTACACCGAACCCCAAAATCCCGCGAAACCCCTTGTCGCGCCACGCGTTGAGCCATTGGAGCGCGAGCCAACCCGCTCGAGCTCCGAGAGTTAGGCCATGACGAACAACCCAAGTTGTGATCACGTTCGCCACGATCTGGTCGCCTACCTCGACGGCGAGCTGGATCCGGCCCGCGAGACGGCCATTCGCGCCCACCTGGCCGCCTGCGCCGGCTGCGAGGCCGAGCGGGCCGCCCTGGACGGCGCCTGGCGCGCCCTGGACCAGCTCCCGGGCCTGACCCCCGCCCCAGGCCTCTGGGAGCGGATGGAGGCCGAAATCCTCCAGCAGGGCGCCTCCGGCGCCAACGTCCCTGCCCAGCCAGCCGGCGCGCCGGAGGGCAGGGTCGTGCGCTTCCCGCTCTGGGCTCAGGTCAGCGGCCTGGCGGCTGCTGCGCTCCTGACGGCAGGGCTCGGCTTTCTGACCGTTCGCGGGACCGGCGACGATCCGCAGGACCCGAGCCTGGCGGTCAACTCGCCCGTGCCCAGGTCGAGCACGGCGCCGGACCCGATCCAAATGCCGCCCAGCCAGCGGCCGACTCGCCGGCCTCTGCCGGAGGTGCCCGACGCGCCCCCGATCGAGCTGCCGCCCCGGCCTCAGCCTTCGCAGGCGGAGCCCCGCCCGGAGCCCCAGCCTCAGCCTCAGCCGCAGCCGAGCCGTGATCCGGCGCAGCCCCCCGCGGTGGCGCAGCTGCCGCAGCAGGGCGACCCCCTCGCGACGGTCAGTGACCCCGTCGAGCGCGAAGTGATCGAGAACCTCGACCTGCTCGTGGCCCTCAGCGAGGAGCCGCGCCAGGACGACGCGGTCCTGATCGAGAACCTCGACCTGCTCGAGGACCTCGAGGAGGCGGAGCTCGATGAGCTCTCTGGCTAGGCTCGCGCTCCTGGCGCTGTGCGCGCTCTGCTTCACGGCCCCCGCGCAGGCGCAGGGCGACCAGCAGGAGCAGGCTCCCACCACCGAGCGGCGCAAGCAGCTGCTCGAGCGCTACCGCAACATGAGCCCCGCGGAGCGCAAGCGCCTGCGCGAGCTCTACGAGGAGAAGCTGCGCAACGCGAGCCCCGACGAGCGGGCCAAGCTGAAGCAGCGCGCCAAGCGCCTCGAGCAGCGCAACAAGAAGCGCAAGCGCTTCCAGGGCCAGAGCGAAGAGCGCCGTCAGCGGCTGCGCAAGGCCTTCAAGAAGCTGCTCGGCCAGCTCACCCCCGACGAGCGCCAGGCCCTGCGCCAGCTCCCGCCCGAGCAGCGCCGCCAGCGGATCCAGGGTTTGATCAAGGAGAACCGCCGCCAGTTCGTGGCGCGCCGCCTGAACGACCTCCCACCGGACGTCCGCCGGCAGCTCGAAGAGCGCCTCCAGGGCCTCGAGGGCAAGCAGCGGCTGCGCGCGACCCGCAAGGCGGTCATGGACTACGTCCGCCGCGAGGGCCAGCGGATCCAGCGCGACGAGTCGCTGACTCCCGAGCAGCGCCGCGAGAAGCTGAAGGCCCTGCGCAACCGCTACCTCCCCCAGCGCTGGCGGCAGGAGCTGGCCCGCAAGGCCGCCAAGGGCAAGCGCCCCGCCGTCGGCAAGGGCAAGCCGGGCAAGCCGGGCAAGGCCGACGGTAAGGCCGGTAAGGCCGGCGAGTCGGATCAGGCCGAGCGAGCCCGCCGGCTCAAGGAGCGCCGCCAGCGCGAGCTGCGTGAGCGTCGCCAGCAGGAGCTGCGCGAGCGCCGTCAGCGCCGCCGCGGCACCCGCTAGCGGCGGGCGTCGTCGCTAGCGCGGCGCTGCCTAGCGCTTCTCGGCCTTCTGCTCCTGCTTCTGCTGTCCATTCCCGGCGAGCTCTGCCTGGGCGCGCTTCAGCAGGCCGAGCGCTCGAGCACGGTTCGGGCTCTCCGGCATGAGCTCGAGGTGCCGGCCCAGGTCGCTGATCGCCTTGCGCTGCTGCCCGCTCTCGAGGTGGGCCCAGCCGCGATAGAAGTAGAGCCCTGGGTCGTCGTCGCCGTAAGAGAGCGCCTTGGTGCAGAGCGGAATCGCCTTCTCCCAGCGCTCGCTGCGCGTGACCGCGCGCGCGTAAAGCGACCACAAGCGCGGGCTGTCGTGATCGGGGTCCAGCTCGAGCACCTGAGCGCAGTCCCACCAGGCTCCCCACGCGTCCCCGATCGCCAGCCGCGCCTCAGCGCGAATCGTCCAGGCCTCGACGTTCTTGCGATACGCGCGGAGGGCGTCCGTGGCGGTGTAGCGCGCCTGCTGGAACTGCCGCTTCGAGAGGAGATCGCGCGCGACCTCCTGGAGTTCGAGGGAGCGGGGGAGGCTTACCTTCCAGGGATACTTGGGTCGATCGGTGAGTTGGACGACGAAGCGAAAGCCAGAGCCCCTATCCAATCCGGCTCGCCCCGCAACACCAAATGCTTCTGAACTACCGACAAGGTGGCTCACATACTCAGCGCCGTCCCGGCTCCCGATTTGATATAGGCCTCCCCGCCCCTTGTCCAGCCAGACGAAACAGAACTCTCTAACAGAAGCGCCGAGGTCCCGAATCCCATAGGGAGAAACATCCCTAGAGTCGGATCCAGCGTCGCTCCTACCGTCGAAAAATTGAGCTGGATCAAGATCCTTACCCCAAGGGAACAGCCATAGGTAGTCCGATCGCACCGCTTGGTGATACTCCAGCGGGGTAGGTAGGCGAATGCGAAAGTGTGCTCCTACCAACAGAAATTCGCGTTCAAGCCATCTGAGCATCTGGAAGCAATCAGGCCAATTCAAACCTACACAGGGCGCACGTATTCCTGGCGAGCCGTAGCGTGGATTTCGAATCTCGCGCATTGCCTCAACCGACAGAAGGGGCGTCCCCTTACTGTCCCGCCGCCCTGAGGCGTAGAGCAGAAAACTAAGTGCCATCTCCCTAGTGACCTCTGTCTTGAGCATCAGGAATGACGGAACACTCTCTTTGGCCCGCCTAAGGTGGACCCCAAATCGTGGTCTTCCCCCAAGGACCGCTACAAGGGAGTCGCGTAGAATGGGCGGGACCTCTGCAAGCACGACAACCGGCGGGCGGAGCACCCTCTGTTCTCCTCGTCGGAGCGAAATCGCAACGCGGAAGGGGACCGCTCCTGGACTACTCAGCAGCCCCTTGTAGCGAAGTGCCTCCAGGTTGAGCGTTGTTGGCAGGGCGAACTCAAGCCGCTCCCCCGCCTCTGTCGTCAGGTAGCCATTCCCGTTCCCGTCCACCCGAACCACTGGCAACGCAGAATCTCCTCGTTCCACGCCCAGCGATCTCGCTCGCCGGAAATGCACCTCCGCTTCCTCTGGCCAAAACTCGGAAACGGCCGCTCCGGCCAAGGACTCAAGTTCCCCACGGAAGTCTCTTGAATCCCCAGGCTCCAGGTAGTGGGCTGCCGCTTGAACCAGGCGATCTACCTCCACGTAGCTCCGCAAGTAGCCGGCGTAGCAATCTCCCCGAATCTTGCTGCCCTCTACCTGACGAGCCAGCCACATCTCGAGGTTTGAGGAGTCTGTAACGAGATACTCGATCGGTTGTGAAAGACGCATTAGTTCGCGAGCCACAGTACGAAAGCTCCCGAATTGCTCGCGCGCTGCTAGAAGAAGCCTCAATCCCGTAGAACGGCGGCTCAAGTCCTCCGCCTTCGCGCGATCCTGCTGACTCAAGAATGGTCTCGCCGCGTCAAGCAGGCGGTCGGCGAGATCAAGATCCCGCGCAGCTGCGGACGGCGAAAGCAAATCTGCAGCCCTCCCCATCCTTGCTGCCGCAGATTGCCCCTGGTGGTACTGCTTCCACCTATTGGTGAGCAAGAATGCACCAGCTCCAAGGGCGCTAGCCGCCACAGCAAGCGAGATGGCTCTTCTATGCCTCCATGCGTAGCGGAGGGTCCGCTGCGCAAGCCCGCGAGGACGAGCCACTACGGCAGCCCCAGCCAATAGCCGCCCGAAGTCTAGACCGGCCTCGCGTGCTGAGTCGTAGCGCTCCTGCGGGTCCTTGGCCAAGCACTTGAGGAGAATCTGATCCAAGTCAGGGTGCACCCCTATTGGCACGAGCGTCGGAGGCTCGGTGCCAGCGACCTGTCTTAGTAGCTCTAGGTGACTGGGGCCCGGAAATGGCGGACCGCCAGAAAGCAATTCGTAGAGCGTCGCTCCCAGCGCATAGACCTCTGAAGCGGACGTGGGAGCTGCCCCATCAAGAAGCTCAGGTGCCATGTAGAGGAGGGTCCCAACGGCTCCCTGAGTCAGCTGGGTATGGGCCTGAGCGTCGTGGGCCACACCGAAGTCCGTTAGGCGCACGTTGCCCTCCGGCGTCAGCAAGATGTTGCTGGGCTTGACGTCGCGATGCAGAACCCCCTCCTTGTGACATGCCTCGAGGGCCTCGGCCAAGTCGCGGCCCCAGCGCGCGACCCTCCTCTGCTCTGGTGGCCCCTCCTGCCGCAACACTTCTTGGAGATTCCGCCCTTCCACGTATTCCATGACCAGAAAGGGCTCACCACGGCCAGTGACCCCGACGTCGTAGACCTCGACGCAAGCGGGGTGATCGATCCGGGCCATGACCGCCGCTTCCCGCTGAAAGCGCCGACGCTGGCGCTCGGACTGCAAGGTGGTGTGCATCAGCTTCAGGGCGACCTTTCGACCCAGCTGCCGATCCTGGGCCAGGAACACACTCCCCATCCCGCCCTCACCCAGGCAGCGCAAGACCTGGTAGCGACCGAAGTCCCCCACTCCCGATTCAGCGCCCCAGCGAGCGGCGAGCTCGGGGTCGACGCCGAGTTCCTCCAGCAACACGTCCACCTGGAAGGGCACCTGTCGAGCCAGCCCTACGAGGCAGCATCGCGTGGCTGTGTCGATCCACCCAGCGGATTCGGCGAGTCCTACAGCTTGCTCCAACGACATGCGACCTCGATCGAACAGGGAAGAAGGGAGGGGGGCGTCCGGAATGCAAAAGGCCCCCCAGCATAGCTGGGGGGCCTCTTGTCTTGGGTCGAAACCCTAGAGCGGACTACTGAACCGAGCCAGCGCCAATGAAGAGGCGGTTGTCGGCGTCGGTGTCGTCCTTGCGGAACCAGAGGATCACGCCCTGCGCGTCACCGTTGCTGTCGAGGCAGCACTCAACCGCCCAGGCGGTCACGTCCTGGCTCGACTGGTTGGTGATCAGCAGCGGGTTGCTCAGACCGGTGCTCGAGTCCTTGTTGAAGGTCGTGCCGTCGGTCGTGCTCTGATACCAGAGCTGAGCGTTGGTCTCGAAGACGAGGCCAATGGTGCGGCCGTTCTTGCAGGTCTCGGGACCCTTGGTGTCGTCCGCAACACCCTGCTCGTGATCGATCTGGGTCGGCTGCGGGGTGCTGCCGGAAGCCGGAAGACCCAAGCGAGCCGAGAGAGTCGTGTTGTTGCCGTTGTCCGAGCCGTCGTACTTCCGGGTGTAGAGCGCCAGACGGTTGGTGCCGTTACCGGTGATCGTCTGAGCATTGGTCGAGTTGGTGCTGATCACCACCTCCTGGTCGCCCATGACAATGAGGATGTAGAAGCTGTTGGTGGTCAACTGGGGGAAGTTCGCCGTGTTGGTGACGTCCGTGTTGCAGGGGACCGGAACGATCTCGTGCACGACGGTGCCAGTGTCAACCGTGGTGATGTTGTAGCGGTTGGTCCGAGTGGCCGCGTTCGCGGAAGCGGTGCGCAGCAGCGTGCCGCCACCCTCAGCGATCGTGGGGTTGTTCTCGTTGACCATGGTGTCGATCACCTGCGAGGTGCCAGCGCTGGCGGTCGCGATCAGAGCACGAATCTCCTGCTCCGCACCGTCACCGTCCGAGTTGGTGTTGTCCGACGCCTTGCTGTAGACGACGAGGCAGTCACCGTTGGTGCCGGTGTTGTTCGCGCCACCGTCGCAGATCCCGAAGCTCCAGAGGTTCGAGGTCTGGTCCAGGAAGGTGAAGGTGTCACGCGAGGTGGTGTCGTCACGATACTGGGCGAACGACTGAACCGAGGCGGTGCTGTCGATCTCGACGGCGGTGCCCAGGGCCAGGGTCGGGGCGCTCAGCGGGTTGCCGGTGCCGGCGGTGACGGTCATGCGACGGAAGAGGACGCGGTCCTCGGTGCTATCCGACTGCTCCCAGAAGATCGTCATGATGTTGATGTCGCTCTGGAAACCGGTCTTGTAGCCGAGGAAGCCCTGCCAACGGTAGTAGTTGACGGGGAGGGCGCGCCAGGCGCGGCTGGTCTCGGCGTCGTTCGCGGGGTCGGCGGTGTTCAGGCTCACCTGGGTGATCCCGAAGCCGGTGTCGCTGTCAACGCGGGTCGGACCAGCGCTGGGCAGACGGTTCTCGAGGTTGGCCGCGGTCGCGGTGGTCGTCGTGGTGCTGGTGGTGCTGGCGATCGGACGGAAGGGCTGGTAGACCGTCGCGTAGAGCGACTGGGTGAAGCCCGTGCCGGTGCCCGAGCGGGAGCTGTTGCCCGAGTCCTTCGAGAACAGGATGCCAGCGTAGGAGCCGGTCCGGTTCAGGCAGAGCTCGAAGTAGCAGGGACCAGCGCCCGAAGCGTTGTAGTTCGTGCCCGAGGTCGCCTCGGCCAGACCACCGGCGGTGCCGTTGTTCGAACGGGTGGTGCCGTTGTTACGGATCAGGACCGGGTCCTGGAGGATACGGCCGTCAGCGGGGCTGTTGGCCGCGCCGTCGTTCGGGGCGGTGCTGACGTGGTAGTCAGCCTCGTGGGTGCCCGAGACGCGAGCGGGGTTGGTGCCAGCGCTGAACGAGCTGGTGGCCAGGTCGCCCGTGGGGTTGAGGGCAACGACCCACAGCTCACGGTCCATGTTCAGGGTCGCGCCGGTGCCGGTGCGAGTGTTGTCGGCCATGACGTAGAAGAGGCTGAGGTCGCTCATGCCCTCGTCGGCGCCGATGATCGAGCGGTTCTTGTACTCGTCGTCGCAGCAGTTGAAGTTCGCGATCTCACGGCTGGGCATGACGTCGCGGGTGGTGTTGTTGACCGTGATCGTGGTGGTCGCGTGGACGCCGACCGAAGCGCGGGTCTCCGCGGTCGAGCTGACGTCGAGCGAGGTGCCGGCCACCGAAGAGGTGCCGTCGCCGTCGTCCTTGAAGCGGACCACGCCAATGACCTCGCGCCAGAAAGCCTGGGCCGCAGCCGCGCCACCCTGGACGTTGCCGTGCTTCAGGTTGCCGCCGGCGTGACCGCCGGTGTCGTCCTGGGACCAGTCGTTGATGTTGTTACCGTTGGTGCCCGGGTAGAGCGCGAACTGGTTCGCGTTGGGCAGGTTGCCGGTGTTGTTGCCGGACGAGGTGATCAGCGAAGCGTCGGCATACTTGAAGAACAGGTTCTGGTTGTAGCCGCGCAGGACGGGGAAGGGAGCGGTGCCGGCGCGGGTGGCGCTGGTGCGAGCGTTGCGCTCGGCCGCGAACGCGACCTCAGCCTCGTCGGCCTCCCAGGTCTGGGTGGCGAGGTTGAAGGTGCGGTAGCGGAGCTGGAGCTCGTGGCCGCCCTGGCTGGTGTCGGCCTCGCCGCCACCGATCGAACCGCCGCCAGCGATCGAGCTGCAGACCTGGGTCCAGACAGCGACGATGTGGCTGACCTCCTCACCGGGACGGTAGACCGCGGTGCCCAGCTGAACCAGGTTGTTGCGGTTGCCGCGGGCGAAGATGTCCGCGTTGTCGTTGGTCCGGCTCAGGTGCGGGATCGCGTGGGTGAACGCGGTCCGCTGGGGATCCGTCAGGCTGGTCGCGCGGAAGCCGCTGAAGGCGTTGCTGCCGATACCGGGGGTGCTCTCCGCCAGGAAGGGGAGGGCCTCGCCGTCGAAGCAGGTCTCACCGCAGAAGCCGTCGGTGACCGCGCCGTAGCTGGTCACGTGGCAAGCGGGGACGTCGATGTTAGCGGCCTCGGTGCCGTTCACCGCCGCGCCGTTCACCGCGCCAGCGACGAAGGTGGTGGGGATGATGGTGCCGAGCTGCTGGAAGCCGTAGCGGAACGGCTGGGTGACGCCGCCGACCTTGTTGTTGCTCTCCAGCGACGAGTTACGCAGGTTCTTCTGGAAGACCCACGACGCGATCGTGCGGCGCACGCCGCGGTTGTTCGCCGTCAGCTTGCTGCCGCCCACCGCGTCGAGACCGGGGGTCTGGAACTGGGTGGTGTACTCACCGATGATCAGCCAGTTGCCCGAGTTGTCGCGGACGGTGTTGATCTCGGTCGCCGTGCTGGTGCTGCCCGTCTGGTAGCTCGCCGTGTTCATGGGAACGAGGACGTAGCTATCGAGCTCGATCGCGACGGTCTGGTCGCGGTCGTCACCCATCAGCTCCACGGGGGGAGTGAAGTTGCCGTTCTCGTAGTGCGAGGCGAAGAGCGCCCGCTTGGTGTTCACGTTGCCCGTGCCGTTGTCGAACATCGTGAAGAGAACGAGGGCGCTGTTGTCAGCGTTGGTCGAGTTGCCGTCGCTGTCGGGGCAGTCGCAGTTCCACTTGACGAGGACCTGATCGACGCTCGCGCCGTTCTCCGAGAAACCGCCGCCGTCCGGCGCCAGGTTGTTGGCCTGGAAGCCCGCGAAGGGGCTGCTGTCGGTGTTGCCGGGCAGCTGGCTGCCGCCACCGCCGGTGACGATCGTGTCGCCGTCTTCGCTACACCCGGCCGCCAGCAGGCCGATACTCAGGACTGCAGCAGCCCCGATTCCCACTTGCCTAAACATTTGCGTTAAGCCTCCCTTGGCTTGAACACCGGCTCGACTCACTTCCAGGAGAGTTGGAAACCCGTCCTGTCTCCGTCGTCTTGACTCGCCACTCTTGATTGCGGTCGTTCCCGCAACCGCAATCTCGGCTCGTCCTTCTGACTTTGACGGGACTCCGTCAACGCGACGGAAGCTCCCCTAGCTATGTGCCTCTACCGTTTTCCCGCTGAGTTTTGATCTCTTCCGCGCAACCGAAGCGGTTCTCGGCTTTTGCGGAGTTGTTTTTAGGTTCTTGTCCCCAGCCTTCGACTCGAGTCGTTCGAGCTTCCAGCTTTTCACTCGTGATCACCTTGCACGTTGCGGACCAATTCGACGCCGAAGCGAAGAAAACCGTCATGAAGTCGCGCTGGTGAGTCCTCGAGTTCCCCCTCAGCCCCAAAGCATGGGCTTTGGAGCCGTTTGAGAGGGCGGGATTCTGCCGATGGGGTCATCCCCTGTCAAGCGCCTTCCTCAGGTTTCCCCTGAGTGGGTGCCCGATTGTTGGCAGAACCGCATCGAGGCCCGACCAGATTTCCGTCTTCACTCCTCCTGCCCGCAAAGCGGCAATGCGATCGCTCCCTTCTCGACTCGACCCCCCCTTGTCTTGAGGGGAAAATCGAGATTTCGAGCGATTCCGCTCCCGATAGATCAGCGCTTCGCCGAGGCGAGGACCCAAAACCGAACCTCGAGCGCTCTCGCTCGATCGGGAAGAATCGGACTTCGCCAGCTTGGGTCTCAGCACGGCCCCCCCGACGCGAGTAGCATGACCTCATGCGGACCCTGGCCGACCGCGTAACGGCTGAGCTGGCCCTGCGCGCAGGGTGGGTTGAGTCGGGAGAACTCGAGCGCGCTGCCGCCGACGCGGGGGCGCAGGGCCTACCCATCGGGCAGGTCCTCGTCCGGCAGCGGCTGATCCGACCCAACGACCTCCTCGAGCTGCTCCGCGCAGCCGACCAGGTCGTGCTCGCTTGTCCGACTTGCCGCTCCCAGGCGCCCTTCAGCGCCTTCGACGGCCGCGGACCGAACCACTGCCCCAACTGCAAGAGCCAGCTGCGCTCCCAGCTGCCGAGCCAGCTGCCCGAGCGCTCCGCCACGATCGCGCCGGTCGGCACCGGGCGCTTCGTTCGCGCGGGCTCCCCCGTCCCCAGCGCTGACGCCGTCGACGCGCTCAAGGACACCCGACCCGACAGCGATGTGGACCCCGCCTCGGGCTCCGCCCTCGTGCGCGCCCCTCGCTCCACCCCCAACACCACACCTCATGCATCGGGTCGCTTCCTGGGGACCTCCTCCCGCCGCTTCGCCAAGGACTTCGCCGAGCAGTTCGGCGACTACGAGCTCGTCGACGAGCTCGGTCGGGGCGGGATGGGCGTGGTCTATAAGGCCCGCCGCCCCGGCCTCGAGCGCTTCGTGGCGCTCAAGATCCTGCTCGGCGGCGATCTGGCCTCCAAGAATCAGGTCAAGCGCTTCAAGCGGGAAGCCGAGTTCGCCTCCAAGCTCCGCCACCCAGCGATCGTCCAGATCCACGACGTGGGCCAGGTCGGTGACTACCACTACCTGACCATGGACTTCGTCGAAGGCGAGTCCCTCTCCGAGGTGCTCAAGACGGCTCCCCCGAGCGACACCCGCGCCGCCGAGATCGTGCGCGATATCGCCGCTGGACTGCAGCACGCCCACGACCAGGGGGTGATCCACCGGGACATCAAACCCGCCAACCTCATGATCACGCGGGACGGCCAGCCGGTGGTGACGGACTTCGGGCTCGCCCGCCAAGCCGACCTGGACGGCGAGACCACCCAGCTCACCCGCGACGGCGCCATGGTCGGCACCCCCTTTTACATGTCGCCCGAGCAGGCGAGCGGGAAGCGCGAGCGAGTGGTCCCCAAGAGCGACGTGTTCGCCCTGGGGGTCGTGCTCTACGAGCTGGTGTGCAAGCACCTGCCCTTCAGCGGCGAGACCCAGGTCGAGCTGTGCAACAAGATCCTCTACGAGGAGCCGATCCCGCCTCGCAGGCATCGGCCGGACCTCGACCCGGACCTCGAGACGATCCTGCTCAAGAGCCTCGAGAAGGACCCGGACAACCGCTACAGCGCAGGCGAACTCCAGGCGGAGCTAGCGCGCTTCGTCGCCGGCGACCCGATCGAAGCGCGACCCCTGGCCGCCCTCGAGCGCCTGCTCCGCCGGCTTCGCCGTCACCGCAAGCTCGTGCTCCTCGGCAGCGCGGCCTTCGTGGTCCTCGAGCTCTGCGCGTGGGGCGTCGCGCGGACGGCCCTCAACGTGGAGGCCGAGCGGGTCGCGCACGAGCAGAAGCAGGTCGAGGCGCGCCTGCGCGAGGAGCTCGAGCACGTCGTCCGCGAGCGAGAGGAGCAAGAGCGACGCGCCAAGGAGGAGGCCGCGGCGGCGGTCCGCCAAGCGGAGCAGGCCTTCCGGGACGCCCGCCGCACTCCCGCCGGTGAGGGATACCAGCTGGCGCTCCAGCGGACCAACGACCTCCTCGCCAAGGCGATCGATCACGAGCTGAACCGGAGCGACCCCAGCCTCCGGGTGTGGCGAGCGCGGGTCCGCCTGCACCTGCGCCAGCGGGACCTCGCCCAGACCGACCTCGCCAAGGCCGTCAACCTGGACCCCCAGGGCCCGCGCGGCGCCGAGGCCAGCTACCTCCAGGCCCGCCTCCACCTGCGCGACGGAGAAGACGCCCGCGCCCGGGCCGTGCTCGAGGAGGCGCTCGCGCGCCTCGGGGCCGACCACTCGAGCAGCTGGAAGTCCCTGCTCCAGGCCCTCGATGCGCTCGAAGCCAAGGAACCAGACCTCACCAGCGCCGAGGCGGCCCTCGAGCGGGCGCGCACGCTGGATCCGCGCGAGGCGGAGGTCTACCTGCTCGAGGCCAGGCTGCACCGCGCCAACGAGAGCCTCCCCGGTGTGCGCCGGGCGCTCCTGCGCGCGACCGAGCTCGATCCCAAGTGCCTCGACGCGTGGATCGCGCTGACGCGCCTCTCCTTCACGACCGACCTGGCCCAGGCCAAGGAGTATGCCGCCCGCGCTCGGGCGATCGACCCCAGGGACCCCGAGGGCCTGCAGGTCTCGGCGATCCTAGCCCAGGTCGACGGCAAGTTCGACGAGGCGATCCCCCTGCTCCAGGAGGTCCTCGCCCAGCGCCCCGAGGACGCCGACGCGCTCTTCGCCTTGGCGCAGTCCTATCGGGCCAAGGAGCAGCGCACCCAGGCGGACCAGGTCCTGCGCCGCCTCGAGCGAGCCCACCCCGGCGACCTGCGCCCCTACCGCGAGCGCGCCCTCGAGGCCCTGCGCGAGCTGCGCTTCGAGCGCGCCTTGGAGCACCTCCAGCGCGGGATCGAAGCCACCAGCAAGTCACCCGAGTTCGCCCTGGGCCACGAGCATCTCGTTCAGCTCTACGAGCACTACCTGGTCAGCACGGGCAGCTTCGCGCGGACCGAGGGCTACATCGCCAAGCGACTGCGCGAGCAGCCCCACGACGGGCGCGCCCTGAGCATGGAGGTCGAGCTGGCGCTCGAGCGCGGGGGGCGCAAGGGCGGCCGCAAGCGAGTCACCGAGCTCCTGAAGGAGCACCCCGACTCGCACGAGCTCTTGCTCTTCGACCTCCAGTTCCGCCTGGTCGACGAGGAGGTCGAGCCCAAGGCGGCCCACGATGAGCTGCAGAAGCTGGTCGGTCGCTTCGGCGAGGACCCCGACTTCCTCTACAGCGCCTCGCTGGCCTTCACGGTCCTGCTCGAGGATCCGCGCGCCGGCAAAGTCCTGGGCGAGGCGCTGGCCCGGCGCGCTCCCGAGGACCCGCGCGGTCCCCTGGCCTTGGCCCAGGCCGCGCTCCTGCAGAAGCAGCCCGAGGAGGCGCTGCGCCAGCTGACGACCGCCAGCAAGCTCGACCCAGACCGCGTCGAGACCCCCTCGCTGCTGGGGTCGCTCCTGGTCAGCTCGGGCAAGCCGCGCGAGGCGTTCATCTACTTGAACAACGCCTTCTCCCTCCGCCCCTACGACGACACGGTCACCCCGACCCTGCTCGTGGTCCTCAGCCAGTTCAACCCGCGGCAGGCGCTCTCGCTGGCCGAGTCCTACCTGGACTACGTGCGCGCCGCCAAGCGCGCCCCGGTCAGCTCCGTGCTGCAGCTCTACGGTCGGCTGATGCTCCGCGGCGGCCGCCAAGGGGAGGCCCTCGAGCGCGTGGGGGCTACCTGGAAGGCGCACTCACAGCGCTACGAGGTCGGCCTGGTCTACGCCGAGCTGCTCGCGGTGACCGGACAGCGCAAGCGGGCTCGCGCGGTCGTGGCCGAGGTGGAGCGGCTCCAGCCGCAGAGCCCTACGGTCAAGCGACTCAAGGAAGCCCTGGCTCAGGACTCGGACTAGGGGCCTACCTAGCCGATCGCGCGCCCCCAGGCCTGGAGGCAGGCCAGCTGGAGCACGTTGGCGAGCACGTGCGCGACCATGGCCGGCACGATCGAGCCCGTGCGGGCGCGCAGCCAGGCGAACCAGAGCGCGGGGAAGAAGGTCAGCAGGCGCACGGGGTTGGGCGCGCGCGGGTCGAGGTGCGCCAGGGCGAAGAGCAGCGCCGCGATCACGGCGCCCCGGCCGAAGGGCGCGCCCAGGAGGCGGAAGCGCGGCTGGTCGGACTCGAGCGCCGGCTGGAGCACGCCGCGGAAGAAGTACTCCTCCCGCAGCGCGACGAACACCAGCTGGTAGGGCAGCTGGCTGAGGAG
>MDTG01204497.1_pt1 | contig 18014 bp, 16 predicted proteins | sample 811421 | NCBI WGS metagenome assembly MDTG01 (sample SAMN05326645, study PRJNA326480) | marine metagenome | isolation source: seawater | place: Pacific Ocean: South East | collected 2011 | reverse complement strand
GTACCAAGGGGCGAATTTCTAATACGGAGAGCCATAACAACGCCCCTTTTGCGGAAGAGAACGACTACAAATTCCCCATTTACATGACGCGGAACAGCCACGATGGACCTTACCTCGCTCCGCAGCACGAATGGATACGGCCCTCACATGTTCGTTTGCAAAAGCCTTTTCATCAGGAGGATAGCTCCTCAAAAACCTGTGATGACATGTGTGAAGTCACACAATGCCACGTCAGGTCGATAATCTGTCCTAACTAACCAGCTTCGGGCATGAAAAAGGGCCAACCTCACAGATTGACCCTTTTCTGACGTTTCGTCTTGGTTGCGGTGGCAGGACTCGAACCTGCGACCTTCGGGTTATGAGCCCGACGAGCTACCAACTGCTCCACACCGCGATCCATTTCCCAAATCGGGAGGGCGAAGATAGGGCGGTCTCCTTTCTTTGCAAGCACAAAGCTCCACCCGTGTCCCAAACGAATGCAAACGCCGCGCACCGCGCCGGCTTCGTCAACATCATCGGCTCCCCCAACGTGGGCAAGTCCACCTTGATGAACCAACTCGTCGGTGAACGGCTGAGCATCATCAACGCCAAGGCCCAAACCACACGGCACCGAATCATGGGCATCGTCAGCGGCGAAGACTGGCAAATCGTATACTCCGACACGCCCGGTGTTCTCGACCCTGCCTACAAACTGCAGGAGGGCATGATGAAATTTGTCCGAACCGCACTGCGGGATGCGGACGTCCTGCTCATCGTCACCACGCCGGACGAGGACACCCTCGCTCACCCGGAGACACTAGAAAAGGTGCAGAAGATGGACATCCCCGTACTTCTGCTGATCAACAAAGTGGACCTGAGCGACCAGGCCGCCGTTTCAGAGCGCATCGCCCACTGGCAGGACCTCATTCCTCGTGCGGAAATACACCCCATCAGCGCCCTCCACGGTTTCAACCTGGACCACCTGCTTGAGCGCATTGTCTCCCAGCTGCCCGAATCGCCGGCATTCTTTCCCAAAGACGAAATGACGGACAAACCGATGCGCTTCTTCGTCTCGGAAATCGTCCGCGAAAAAATTCTGACCCACTGCAAGCAAGAAGTCCCGTACAGCAGCGAAGTCACGGTGGAAAGCTTTAAGGAAGACAAGACGAAGGATGGACGTCCGCTACGCCGGATCCACGCCACAATCCTGGTCGCGCGCGAGTCTCAGAAAGCCATTTTGATTGGCTCGGGCGGTCAAATGATCAAACGCCTTGCTACCGATTCCCGGAAGGATCTCGAGGGGTTCCTCAAGGAGAAAGTCTTCCTCGAACTCCGCATCAAGGTGGACAAGGACTGGCGCAATGACGAGCGCAAGCTCAAGCAATACGGCTACTTCGATGGTTGATCCCGGACAAGCGGCCCGGTTGGCCTTCCCCAATGCCAAGATCAACGTGGGATTGCAGGTTCGTGGCCGGCGAGCGGACGGCTTTCACGAGCTCGACAGCCTGTTCGTGCCGATTCCGTGGTGCGACACCCTGGAGATCGCCACACCGGGGACCGGTGAAGGGATGGTCCTGCACTTGGCCGGTCAAGCCATTGCCGGCAAGACCGAAGACAACCTCATCGCCCGGGCGTACCGACTTCTTCAAGGGAGATTCCCCCTTCCCCCTTGCGACTTCCACCTCATCAAAGCCATTCCATCCGGTGCCGGCCTTGGTGGCGGCAGCGCGGATGGCACGTTTGCACTGCGGCTGCTCAACGACCACTTCTCCCTTGGCCTTTCCACGCTTGAATTGGAGGCCCTGGCCGGGGAACTTGGCTCAGACTGCCCTTTTTTCGTGCGCAACGTCCCCGCCCGCGTGACCGGACGTGGAGAGGTTCTTGCACCGATGGAGCTCCGATTGAAAGGTTGGCATGTGGGCCTCATCAACCCCGGCATCCACATCCCCACTGCCACTGCATTCCAGTGGGTCAAGCCCAACAATGCCCGGCCCAATTTGGAAGGATGGGCCGGAAGTGGACCGGAAGATTGGAGTGCACAGCTCGTCAATGACTTCACCGCCCCAATATGTCATCGTCACCCTGAGGTGGGACAGGCTTTAAAAGTCCTGCACGAAGCCGGCGCCGCCTTCGCTGACATGAGCGGCAGCGGGTCGACGGTATTTGGATTCTTTCGGTCAGAAATCGACCTGCGCGACCTGCCAGAGACCTGGTGTCAATGGACAGGGGTCATGACGGATTGAGCCGCACCTTCATTTTGGAGCACGCCTGTACAACCAGACCCCGAGCAGTCCGAACAGAGCGTTGGGGGTCCACGCTGCCACGACAGGCGTCACCCCGGCGTGGGTTGCCGACACTGACATCAGCTTGGCACTGAACACGTAGATGAAGCCGATGACCACGCCGATGAGCAGGTGGATTCCCGTTCCGCCCCTCTGCTTCCGGCTCGCAACGCTGACCCCGATGAGGGTCATGACATAGATGGCAAAAGCGTTGGATGTCCGCGTATGGCGCTCCAATTGAAGCAACCGCTCTGCACCGGACCCCTTGGCCTTTTCGCGCTCAATGGCAGCGCGCAACTCCCCCCGATCGAGGGTCGACATGGCCTCATTTCGCTGACCGAAGTCGGCGATGCGCATGTTCAGAGCCGTATCGAGGATCGCGGCTTTTTCGAAGTGTTCCCCACCCGAGGCATCCCACCACCTCCGGCGAAGATTGGAGACCCGCCAAGTTTGCTTCTCCGGCATCCATTTCGCCTTGCTCGCCGTCCACTTCTCCACGAGCCGCTCTCCCTCCCATTGCTCCAGAACGAAACGGTATCCGACTTGGCGTCCCGCATTGACCGACCGGAAATAAGCGATGGTGCCGGGTTGGACCTCCCGATACAGGTGTTGCTCAGCGATGTGGAACTCCTTATGGACGAATTCCACCTCGAAGTCCATCTTCCGCTGGTTGGACAGGGGCAGGATGAAATGCGACAGCAGCAAGCTGCCGAGCACCAACAACGTGGACGCCGCGAGATAGGGCCGCATCAAACGCTGAAAGGACACCCCGCCGGCGAGTACGGCAATGATTTCACTGCGTTGGGCCAGTCGGCTGGTGAAAAGCAGGATGGTCAAGAAGACGATGAACGCGCTCAGCATGTTTCCAAGGGCCAAGCAGAAGGCCACATAGTACTCCCCGAAGACCAGCCCCCACGGAGCCTCGTTGTCGATGAGCCGCTCGAGGTTCTCCGCCACATCAAAGACGACCGCCACCACACAGAACAAGGCGACCATCAAAAAGAAGGTCGACAGGAAATTGCGGATGATGTAGCGGTCTAGGATGCGCATGTCAGGCCGAAAATCAGGGGCGTCGAATCAAAGGCGCTGGGTCAGGACCGGGACCAAGGCATCTTTCCATGCCGTGAACGTGCCGTCGAGAATCCGCTCCCTCGCCTCGCGCATCAAATCCAGGTAGAAGCACAGGTTGTGAACGGTCCCGATCTGCAACGCCAGAATCTCGTTGGCGCGAAACAGGTGCCGGACGTAGGCCTTGCTGTAGCGCTGGTCCACATCGGCAGTGCCTTCCGGATCGAGGAGAGAAAAGTCGTCCTGCCATTTGAGGTTGCGCATGTTCAACGTGCCCTTCCGCGTGAACAGCATGCCGTTGCGCGCGTTGCGCGTGGGCATGACGCAATCGAACATGTCCACACCCAAGGCGATGTTCTCAAGCAGGTTGGCCGGTGTGCCGACGCCCATCAAATAGCGCGGCTTGTCCTCCGGCAGGATTTCGGTACACAGGGCCACGCTCTTGTACATCTCTTCGTGCGGCTCCCCAACGGACAATCCACCTATGGCATTGCCCACGGCACCGCGCTCTGCGATCGCGTGGGCACTGGCCTTGCGAAGGTCGTCATAGGTCGAACCTTGGACGATGGGAAACAGCATCTGCTCATGCCCGTACAACGGCTCCGTCTCCGCCATCCGTGCCATGCAACGGTCCAGCCAGCGGTGGGTCAGCTCCATGGACTGGCGGGCATAAGCGTAGTCACACGGATACGGCGGGCACTCGTCAAAGGCCATGATGATGTCGGCCCCGATCACACGTTGAATGTCCACGGCCCGCTCCGGGGTAAACAAGTGCTTGCTGCCGTCGATGTGGCTCCGAAAAGTCACCCCGTCTTCCTTGATCTTCCGGTTTTCCGCGAGACTGTATACCTGATACCCCCCGGAATCCGTCAGAATGGGGCGGTCCCAACCCATGAAAGGGTGCAATCCACCGGCCTTTTGGAGCACCTCCAACCCAGGACGGAAGTACAAGTGGTAGGTGTTGCCAAGAATGATGTCCGGGTCAACCACTTCTGCCAACACGTCCTGAGGCACAGCCTTAACGCTGCCTTGGGTGCCCACTGGCATAAAAATAGGCGTGCGGATGGTGCCGTGCGCCGTCTGCAGCGTGCCGGCACGGGCACGGGACTGGGGATCGGTGGACTCGACGACGAAGGACATGTTCGGGACGTTCAGGGTCCGGCATCAAAACGCCGGGATGCCAAAAGTAACTTGGCCTCATGTTGGGGACGCTCTTCAATGCTGCAATGGTCGCCACAGGCGCTTCAGCGGGCTTGCTGCTCGGCCGACGGGTTCCGGATGGCCTCCGAAAGGCCGTCTTTTCCGCACTGGGCCTCTTTACCCTGTTCATCGGGACCGACATGATGCTCGACATCACCCGGCCCATGGCGGCCTTCATGGCGCTGGTACTGGGCGCGGTCATCGGCCACGGCATCGGGTTGGACGTCTGGGTGAAACGCGCCGCCAGCCGCTTGGGAGAAGGCGAAGGTGCCGCTTTGGTCCAAAGCACTTTGTTGTTCTGCGTCGGCGCCATGACCCTGGTCGGTTGCATGCAGGACGGGCTTCTCGGGGACCCCACCATCCTGGTCGCCAAAGGCACCATGGATTTGTTCAGCTCGCTGTTCCTCGCCGCCGCCCTCGGCCGAGGCGTGCTCTGGTCCACCGGCACCGTTCTGGTCATCCAGGCCAGCCTCACCTTGGGATTTTCCGCCGTTGGAAGCGGCATCCCCGATGCACTGGTCACAGAATTGTCAGGCCTCGGTGGCATGCTCTTGGTGGCCCTCGGACTCGACCTGCTCGACATCCGAAAGTTTGCCCTCCTCGACCTGACGTTGTCCTTGCCTTTGCTTCCGCTCATCTTGTACCTGTTCGACTTGACCGGCTTCCCCGGTTGAAGGCCGCTCGTTCCGCCCCCCATGCCAGCCAACAAATACGCCCTGCTCCGCTACCGCATCATCGACCGGTGCCTCACGAACCGGATGCGCCCCCACCCCACCAAGGAGGACCTGCGCCGCGCCTGTGAAGAGGGCCTGTATGGGAGCGAAGGGGAACACATCAGCATTTCCACCATCGAGAAGGACCTGTGGGCCATGCGCAATGAAAACGAACTCGGGTACCACGCCCCCATCGTCTACAATGCGGAGCACCGCGGGTACGAATACGAAGACCCGGACTACAGCATCAGTGGCTTGAACCTTCAGGAACAAGACTTGCAAGCCCTTCGTTTCGCCACCCTCACGCTGCTGCAGTTCCGGGACATGCCCGTCTTCGAACAGTACCAAAACGCCATCGGCCGCATCTTCGACCGAGTCCACGCCGCGGCACCCGGGCAAGGCATCGACCAACACATCCAATTCGAGCAGGCCCCAAAAACCTTGGGCACCGAACACATTGCCGCCCTGATGTCCGCGATCAGCGAGCACCGAGTGGTCCGCTTCACCTACCGCAAATTCATCGCTGGAGATCAGGCGGAATCCGAGCGTTGCATCGAACCCTACCTGCTCAAGGAGTACCGAAACAGGTGGTACCTGATCGGCAAACCTGAAGGGGACAGCACCGTGAAAACCTTCGCATTGGACCGGATGTCCGATGTGGTGTTGGATGCGGCCCGGTTCGAACGGGACCCGATGTTTGATGCGGACCGGTACTTCAAGGATACCATCGGCATCACGTCCGGATCCGGCGGCGTTCAAGAGTTTCAATTCGCTGCCGCCCCTTTGTTGTCGCATTACCTCGACAGCCAGCCGATTCATGCTTCCCAACGGCACGTGGACACCGCGGCACCCCACCCGGGATGGACTTGCTACGCCATTGATGTCCATCCGACCTATGAACTCAACCAATGGATCCTGGGCTTCGGCGCGGAAATCCTGCCGCTCGGTCCCGAATCTTGGGTCCAAGACCTGAAGGAAACCCACCGAAAAGCCCTAGAAAGACTGGGATAAAGCTCCCATTCACCCATTTTTTTGACCCTCCGTAAATCCGTTACGGACCCACCCGGGAACGTTGTACCCTCAACGCTTCCCCCATGGTTCAATCCCCTTCCCTTTCCCCACTCGGCCGTCTGGTGTCCATCGCCTATGCCGGCACCGACATGCCCGTTCACATCGTCTGCCAGTCCGCCGCAGGAGATCTGGTGAAGTGGGCCCTCGACTACCCCGTATTCCAGCGCCTCCTGCGAGAACGGGCGCACCGCCTCCCAGCCATTCAACTGCTCGAGGCCTTCCGGGATTGTGCGCTTTCGGACCCCCGATCCGGCTTGCGCCGCTGGAACATTCTTGACGTGGTCCGCATCCTCGGGGAAGGCTTGCCCCTCGATGCCGTCACCCCTGCCGAAGCCATCGCCTTCCGCCTCCAAAACGCCGCCTGATGCGTCCGATTGCCATTTCACACCGCATCGCCTCCATAGAGGCCGCCCGCCTCCACGTGGCTGGTTTTCCTTGTCCAGAAGGCTTCAGCCACTTTGCTTGGAAGCAACTCCAGCAAACCGCCATCTCTGCATGGCACGCCCATCTGAGAAACACCACGTTCCGAGGGAATCTGAACTTCTGCCGGCCTGAATTCTATGACATGCTGCGACACCCGGATGGCCTCAGCATAGTCTCACCGAATCGAATTCGCCGTTACCAGGCCGCGTAATACGGTGTGAACCTGTGAATAAATGCCCCCCCAATCCTCAGGTGGGGCGGTCGCGGCGTGTACCTTGCCTACACCTACAAATTTCGACGGGAAAATTATGCATTTCGTCGATTATTTGAGTAAATTAGTAGAGCCAAGCACCTGATATGTCGTCCTACGCGTCCGATAACCTTCGTGTCCTCCAGCGGGAGCTGAAGACCGTCCTACAAAAGGACCACGGCGGGGAAGACCGTTTTGGCACCTTGCTCTCCTACATCGGACCGGTCGACTCCGCAGGCATGGAAGGCCTCCTCGCCTTGGCCGAAAAAAGCGCCGCCGCCAGCGGAGGCCGCACCATGATGAAGCGGATTGGCAACGTGCTGATCGAATGTCTGCAAAACGTCATGCGACATGGCCTCATTGAAGGGGACGGCTTCACCCAGCTTTATTTGACACTGGAAAGCACCCCGGTCGGATTCCAGGTCCAATGCGGCAACATGGTGGATCCAGAGATGCGCCAGCACCTGACGGAGCGGCTCATTGACATCAACAGCATGGACGAGGACACCTTGCGCAAGACTTACATCGAAACGCTCTGCAACGGACAACTCTCGGACAAAGGAGGGGCCGGATTGGGCCTTCTCAGCCTAGCCAAGAAGGCCACGGGACCGATTGACTTCAGGTTCGAATCCCATGAGGACGGCCGAGAGCTGTTCACCCTCATCGTCACCATCCGCTGACGCGTTCAGGTCTTTCGCTTCTTTTCCCGCGACGCAGGGAACAGGATGTTGTTCAGGATCAACCGGTACCCCGGTGAATTGGGGTGGAGATTGAGATCCGTCGGCGGGTCGTTCACCAAGTGCCGATAGTCCTCGGGGTCATGCCCACCGTAATAGCTCCATTGCCCTTCACCTAGGGTGCCATGGAGGTATTTGACAGAACCAATGCCACGGCTCTCTCCCAGAATGGTCGCATCAGGCCGAACGAATTCCTTACGAAACGCCGTTGTCTGGCCCATAAATCCGTGGATGACCCGCTCGTGACTCTGAGTCAGCATGGTGGGGATGACATCCCACTTGGCCGAGAAGTCGAAGAGGGTGAAAAAGTCCTTGATTTCCTTGGCCTTGCCGTGCTCTTCCGTGGCATCGATGTCGCTGAATTCATACACCAACGGGTCCCGCACAAGCCGATAGTTCCAGAACGCAAAACCCTGCTCAAAATCGAGCTTTTGCTGGGCCAACGGATCGGCGGGATCGCCATCGAACATCGGCTCGCAGATGTCGGTCTCTTTTGCCGCTAAGGCGATGTCGAAGCTGTCAGTTCCCGAGCACATGGTGAACAGGAAGCCCCCACCGAGCACGAAGTTGCGCATCTCTAGGGCCACCGCCCGCTTCATTTCGCTGACCTTGGCAAACCCCAATGACGCTGCCGAGGCCTCCTGTTTGGCCTGCTCTTCCTGGTACCAGGCCGCATTTCGGTAAGCCCGGTAAAATTTGCCGTATTGCCCAGTGAAGTCTTCATGGTGCAAGTGCAACCAGTCGTATTCGATGAGCTTGCCTTCCATCACTTCGGCGTCATACACCACGTCGTAGGGAATCTCCGCATACGTCAACACCAAGGTGACGGCATCGTCCCAGGGCAACTTGCTCTTCGGGCTGTACACCGCCACCTTGGGCGCGACCTCCAACTTGACCCGCTGCTGATTGATTTCCGGGTCAGCAATCCCGTTGAGGATTTGACGCGCCTGCACGTCGGCCAGCGGCTCGAAATCCACCCCGCGTATGGTACACTCGCTGCTGATGGCCGGGGCAGAAGGAATCAAGAAGCTGCCACCGCGGTAATTGAGCAGCCACTCCACCTCCAAGCCTTGCTCCAACACCCAGAACGCCACACCGTAAGCTTTGAGGTGATTGGATTGCCCCTCGTCCATGGGAATCAGCAATCGGCTGGCTTGGGCGATTCCCGCGAGGCCCAACAGGACAATCAACACAACGGATCGGAGACATGGAGTCATGCTGCGAAAGATAGCCCAGCCCCTTGCGCCGGGCAGGGTTTGGGGACCGAACGAATCAGAACGGCGAGTCCTCATCCCCAGGTCCATTCATCTTGGATCCCACGGTCATCGTCTTGGCCCCACCGTTGGCGAAATCGGTGTTCGGCGCCATGGCCCCACCCCCGTCAAATGGGCTCTCGGAAAAGGCATTGTAGTCAGAGAACTTCGCGAGGTGCTTGGTAAAGCGCATCTTCACCGTGTCCAAGCCACCGTTCCGGTGTTTGGCCACGATGAGCTCTCCCATGTTCTCAGTGTCCATGCCATCGGCATCCTCGGTGATGCCATAGTACTCCGGACGGTAGATGAAGCAGACGATGTCGGCGTCCTGCTCGATGGCCCCGGATTCTCGCAAGTCGGACAGGATGGGACGCTTGTCGCCGCCGCGGGTCTCCACCGAGCGGGACAACTGGGAAAGGGCGATGACCGGCACGTCCAATTCCTTGGCGATGCTCTTGATGGAACGACTAATTGTGGAGATTTCCTGCTCCCGGTTGCCTTTGCCGTTGTCATTTCCCGCGGTCATCAGCTGCAAGTAGTCGATGATGACCATGCTGATGCCATGCTTTTGCTTCAGGCGGCGGCACTTGGCCCGGAGCTCGAACACGCTCAAGGCCGGGGTGTCATCGATAAACAGCTTCGCCTTGGCCAACTTCTTGATGCGGGTCTGGAGCTGCTGGTACTCATAGTCTTGGAGGTCACCCTTCCGGAACTTCTCAGCACTCAATTCGGACTCGGCGGCCACGAGACGTTGGACCAATTGGGCCGAGCTCATCTCCAAGGAGAAGATGGCCACCGGCACATCGTGGTCGACCGCCATGTTTCGGGCCATCGACAACACGAAGGCCGTCTTGCCCATGCCAGGACGGGCCGCCAGGACCACCATATCGGACCGCTGCCACCCTCCAGTCAACTTGTCCAGATCCGCAAACCCGGTCGGGACACCGCTGACGCCCTCTTCATTGAGACGGGCTTGATCAATGCCTTCGATGACCTGGCGAATGACCGACCCCATCTCCTGATAGCCTTGGCGAATGTTGCCCTCGGCCACTTCAAACAGCTGTTGCTCGGAACGATCGAGGAGGTCGAATACGTCCGTTGTGTCTTCAAATGCCGCCTCGATGGTCTCGCTGCTAATGCGGATCAACTCCCGTTGAATGAACTTTTGCGCGACAATCCGGGCGTGGGCTTCCACATTGGCGGAACTCGCCACCCGGTCCGTCAGGCCCGCGACATAAGCAGGCCCACCACAAAAGCCGAGCACCCCTTCCGACCGGAGTTTCTCGGTGACCGTGAGCAAGTCAATGGGTTCCGCGTCGCCGAAAAGGTCCTTGATCGCTTTGTAGATCTCACCATGGGCCTCTTTGTAGAACGCCGCCGGCTCGAGGATATCAATGACCGCATTCACCGCCGTCTGCTCCAACATGCACGCCCCCAGCACCGCTTCTTCAAGCTCAACGGCCTGAGGGGGCTTTTTGCCAATGCCGGCCATGCCCGTGCTGATGGCGGGAGATTTGCGCGCCTTTTTGCGCTGGGTATTCAGGGATTTGTCGTCGGCCACGGGAAACAGGGATGGGGGAGCAAAATACCACGCCTTGCGCCCCGCGGTACACCCTCCATTTCCACGGCGCATCCACACGGCTGTCCACAACGTAATTTGTTGGGGAATGCTGCGTGCCACATTTCCCGTTTTTCCCTTGGCCATGTTGCTCGCGGCCGGCTGTAGCGTCGAAAAAGCGCCCCCGTCCGTTCGGTGGTTGACCCCTTCTGCTACTGCTGCATGGTCCACCTCTCAGGACATTCCCCTTCGTTTAGAATGCACGGACCCCGCCGCAACACGAGGACAGACCGGCCCGGCGTCGTGGCAGATGGACATCGGTCCGGCTTCCGGGGGAGTGTGGTGGAGTACATCCGGCACCTTGGAAGCCCGCGATGACATGACAACCGTGGACACGGTCAGGAGCACCTGGTCCACCCCCGCCGACTTTCAGGGAATGGAAAGCATGGTCTCCCTGCGCCTGACCGCCACCGTGACGGATGGGGAAGGCCAAAGGGCAGCCGCATTCCAGGATGCCACCCTCTCCCGCCCGACGCTCACCAGTGGCCCCCTCTGGTCTTTGGACGACAGCTCCTTTCCACAATTGACTGCATTGGGCACGGCTCCCGAAAGCACATGGAACGTTGCCGTGGCATCTCCGCGCCATCTGGTTCACCTGGACGGCCAAGACTTGCTGCTCATTGGCGGGACCGCCTTGTACGCCGTCCCCGTCATCGACGGCACCCCGGGCCTGTCCGTGTGGTCCCGGCCTTCGCCTTCCGGCATGCTGGGCGATCGGGTCCGGCTGCTGAAACGGGTGGCTCCCTTGGGCGGGGCTGCCCACGCGCTCGTGGGTTGGGCCGACCGGGTGGAACGGTTAGGTGCCGACGGTCAGCCGGCCGCCACCTGGCTGCTCCTCGAAGGCGAAGTGCTGATCGACGCAGCTGAATTCGAATCCGACCTCATCACCCTCGTCAGGACCGCCCAGGGCGAATGGCGGCTCATCCGATACAACCGCGACAATGGCGCGAGAATGGACGCCATCACTTGGACTCCTGAAGCCCCAGAATCACAGGGGCCCGACGGAAAAGGGTGGCTCGTGGCGTGGATGGGCGATCCCGCCGCACTGGAAGCCGATGGCCGGATGCGCCATTGGTTCAACGAAATGAACGGCACCACGGGACTGTCCACCATCCCGCTCAATGGAGAGGGCAACGTCCTTCAGGCAGGCATCTTGGAGGACGGCCGAAGCTGGGTCAGCCGATCACAGACCCGGATGATCACAGATGACACCGAGGGGCAGTGGCTGTCCAATGGCGAAGTCCGCGACTTCACTTTGGACCGGGCCAATGGCATTCTCTGGATGCTGAACGGCAGCTCCAATGGCGCAGTATGGCAATGGACGGCACTGGACAACGAGACGCTGACCCCATGGTCCACAGATGCACTCGACGTCACAGGCGCCACCTGGAATGGGACCGTCGCGCACAACCGACCGGGGCCTCCTTGAGAACTTCCAGACATTCTCAAGCAATACTTCTTAGGGCTTCTTTCATTTGCGCTCATGTCGGACATGCTCAAGTTCCCCCAGGACAGCCCGGACTTCAATGTCGCCCTCAGTATGAGCGTAGTGCTCTTTGGATTTGACGGGGACCAATTGCAACTGTTGCTCGCCCGAAGCCAGCGCGATCCCTTCAAGGATGCGCTCTTTCTACCCAGCCGCTACCTCGAAGCCACGGATGAACTGATGCTCAGTGCGCGCAGCATGTTTCACGGCCTCTTCGGCTATGACGACCCCGAAATCATCGAGCAACTCAAGGCCTTTGGAGGGGTTTTCCGCCACCCCATGGGGCGCGTTGTAAACGTGGCATCTTACGCGCTGGTCCGGAAAGAGGACTTCCTCGCGGAAAAATGGGAGTCCCACGGCATGCAATGGGTCCCGATCGACCGGGTGCCCGACCTCGCCTTCGACCACAATGACGTGGTAACATACGCTCGGGAGCGCCTCAAGCGCCGGGTCAAGCGCCGTCCTGTGGGCTTCCACCTCCTCCCTTCAGAATTCACGTTGGGCCAGCTCCAAAGCCTGTACGAACAAGCCCTCGGCAAGACGTTCGACAAGCGGAATTTCCGCAAGAAGCTCTTCAAGAGCCCCCTCCTCACTGACCTTGAAAAGAAAGCCACCGGTGGCGAAAAAGGCCAGCACAAGGGCAGCCGGCTCTACACGTTCGACCGCGAACGTTACCAGCGCATGAAGAGCGAAGGGTACGATTTCCTTTTCTGATTCCCGAGCGGAATCAAAGGCTGAATTCGGCCTTCAGCGCGTCCACGCAATCCAAGGCTTCCCAAGGGAACAGCCGGACCTCGCGGTTCACAGTTTCTCCGTTGGCAGCCTTGAACGACTTGGTCACCACTTCACAGGGACGGCCCATGTGGCCATAAGCTGCGGTCTCCGTGTAAATCGGAGTGCGCAGGGCAAAGCGCTGCTCAATGGCATAAGGGCGCATGGGGAAGATGGACGCCATCCGTTCGGCAATCTCGCCGTCGGACACCCCGACTTTACCAGTGCCGTAGGTGTTAACATAGAGGCCCACAGGATCGGCCACACCGATGGCATAGGCCACCTGAACAAGCACCTCGTCACACACGCCGGCAGCCACCAGGTTCTTGGCGGCATGTCGGGTGGCATAGGCAGCGCTCCGGTCCACTTTGGATGGATCCTTGCCGCTGAAGGCACCTCCGCCGTGGGCGCCGCGACCGCCGTAAGTGTCCACAATAATCTTCCGGCCCGTCAAACCGGTGTCCCCGTGGGGACCACCAATGACGAATTTGCCGGTGGGGTTCACATGCAGCTTGTGGTCGCCCTTGAACAAAGCCTGAATCCGCTCCGGGCAATCGGCAAGCACCCGCGGCAACACGATGTTGGCCACATCCTCCTTGATGCGGGCCAGCATGGCTTGCTCATCGGTGTCAAAATCGTCATGCTGGGTGGACAGGACCACCGCCTCCACACGCAACGGTGTGTTGTCGTCGGCATATTCAATGGTCACCTGGCTCTTGCTGTCCGGACGCAGGTAGGGCATCTGGTCCCCTTCCCGGCGCAAATCAGCGAGCACACGCAACATGCGGTGGCTCAGGTCGAGCGGAAGCGGCATGAAGTCGTCAGTCTCGCGGCAAGCATATCCGAACATCATGCCCTGGTCGCCGGCGCCCTGCTCTTCTGGAGCGGCGCGCTCCACCCCCTGATTGATGTCCGGGCTTTGCTCATGAATCGCACTCAACACACCGCAGCTAGACGCGTCGAACATGTACTCACTCTTGGTGTATCCAATCCGATCAATGGTGTCGCGGGCAATCTTCTGGACGTCGAGGTAGGCCTGGCTCTTGACCTCACCAGCAAGGACGACCTGTCCCGTCGTGACAAGCGTCTCGCAGGCCACCTTGGACTGAGGGTCAAATGCGAGGAAATGATCAATCAGCGCGTCAGAAATCTGGTCTGCGACCTTGTCAGGGTGTCCTTCGCTGACAGATTCGGAAGTAAAGAAATAAGGCATGCCGTCGGTTTGGGGGGCTCAAGCGGAGTTGGGCGCGGCGCGAATATGCTAACTTTGTTCCGCTTATCGCGCAAGACGAAAGGATTGTCCCGATGATGTCTAGGGAACCCGTGAAATGAGGGCGGGTGCCAAATTCGACCCCGGCTTCGACAAGAGAAAGATGAGCCAGTGGAAGACCGCCGACGGTCCCACCCGCTTTCGCGCATGGCCTGAATTCCCACCCACCTGTAACGTCAGATATTTCTGACGACGACTTCAGTTCAGAAATTTCATCCTGAACGGAACAAGCTGGCGACATTCATGGAACCAACCCCCAAAGTTTGACCGTCGGTCCGTCTTCCTACGCTGGCTCCCCCCGTCGGGACATTCTTCAGCTCGAAGCCTTGCACATCCTCAAGGCCTTCGCGGCGGACCTCGTGGACATCGATGACCCCGAAGCTGTGTTGTGGGCCGTGGCCGAGCGAACCATCAGCCAACTCGGCTGGGTCGACTGTGTCATCTACCTCCGTGATCCGGAGCGGGATGTGCTCATACAAAAAGCCGCCTTTGGCCCGAAAAGCATCGACTACCGAGCCATCTTCCAACCCATCGAAATCCCCATCGGCCGTGGCGTTGTGGGCAAAGTGGCGAGCACAGGGGCGGCGATGCGCATTGCGGATACCTCCACCTTTCACGACTACATCACGGACGACGCCACGCGTTTGTCCGAGATGGCCGTCCCCATTCGATGGGGCGATGAAGTGCTCGGCGTCATCGACAGCGAGCACCCGGATGCCGACTTCTTCCAAGTGGAGGACCAACTCATCCTTGAAACCATTTCGGGCATCACCGCCACCAAGATTCAGAACGCCCGGAATGCCAAAGTCAATGCAGACTTGGCCCTGTTCTACAAGGAGAATCCGAACCCTGTCCTACAACTGTCCGAGAACCGGCAAGTCACGTTCATCAACCAATCTGCGCTCCGATGTTTCCCTAGGCGGGAGCGGAGCCTTTTGGGCATGGAGGGACTCGCGGAGGCACTCTTCCGCGCCCGGTCCGGCGACATCAGCCTGTGGACGTGCGCCATCCCCGGCACTGACAAGGCCAATCCGGACACAGATGCCCGGCATTTCGAGTTCCACGTGGTGGCCTTGGACAACGGCTCCTACAACCTCTATGGCAAGGATGTCTCCCACATCATCAAGCTTCAGCGCGCTGCGGAAGTCGCCCATGCGGCGAAATCCCGCTTCCTCTCGGTCATGAGCCATGAAATCCGGACGCCGCTCAACGCCATTCTTGGCTTGACCGATTTGCTGCAGCACGAGGAAATCAACCGACAGGAGCAGCTTCAGCATTTGGCCTACATGGATTTTTCCGGACAGCATTTGCTGAGCCTGGTCAATGACATCCTGGACCTCGAAAAATTGGCCAGCGGCAAGGCCCAAAGCGTGGTCAGTCGAATTCAACTGTGCAACCTCGTGCACCACATCGCCGACAGTTTCCAAAACCGGGCGAAACAAGTCGGCCTCGAACTCATGGTCCATTTGGCCCCCGACTTGCCTCTGGAAGTCCAAGGCGATGTCAAGTGGATCACCCAAATCCTCAACAACCTGCTGGGCAATGCCATCAAATACACCCAGCAAGGTCATGTTCGACTCCAGGTCTACTGCGGTTCTCCTGTGCACGGCAACCGGAATCAGCATCACATCACCTTCGAAGTGGAAGACACAGGCAGGGGCATTCCTCAGGCCGACCAAGAGCGCATCCTCCTGCCCTTTGAACAGACCGAAGAAGCCCTCAACATCGAAGGAACCGGGCTGGGGCTGTCCATTGTCAGCAGCCTCGTCGAACACCTCAACGGCCAGCTGACCATCCACAGCGAAATGGGCAAGGGCAGCACGTTCCAGGTCACAATCCCCATGACCTTGGTGGGCGAGGATATCGGCGATCCGCGCGCGGTGGACACACCCAAAGGGCCCCGGGCCTCGTCACCTCCCCCTTCGGCCCCTATTCTGCTGGTCGATGACAATGAGCTCAACCGCTTCGTGGCCTCCAAACTGCTGTCCCGCTGGGGGTATGAGGTGACCGAAGCGGTCGATGGCCGCGAAGCCGTCGCAAAATGGCAGGACATTGGCCCCTGCATCATTCTGATGGACGTGCAAATGCCGGAGATGGATGGCATTGAGGCCACCCAGCACATCCGGCGAATGGAATTGGAACAAGACAGGCGCCGATCCCCCATCCTCGCCTTGACCGCGGATGCCGAGGAGGAAACGCACAAGAAGGTCCTGGCTGCCGGCATGGACCAACGGGTTGTCAAGCCGTTCGATACGGCCGCACTTCAGTCCATTCTAAAACGGTCCCACATTGGCGAACCTCAGGGGTGACAGCGGTACCACTCTCTTTCTTTGGTCGATGCGGCTCGCGTCTACCAGTGTCTGCCGCTTATTTCTTGCGGAAGAACAGCCGGATGGGCACCCCACTGAAATCGTAGCGCTCCCGGAACCGGTTCTCTAGGAACCGCTTGTACGGGTCCTTGATGTATTGCGGCAAGTTGCAGTAAAACACGAACGTCGGCACCTGTGAGGGCAACTGCGTGATGTATTTGATGCTGACGCTCTTGCCCTTGTAAATGGGGGGCGGCTGATCCCGACAAATGGGCAGGAATTCATCGTTGAGCTCAGAAGTCGAAATCTTCAGTTTGCGCTGATGGTGCACATGGAGGGCCGCCTCCAGTGCCTTGAAGACCCGCTGCTTGGTGATGTTGCTCGTGAAGATGACCGGCACATCTGAGAACGGCGCCATCTTTTCCTCCAACTTGGCGCGGTAGGCATTCATGGTGTGCTCGTCCTTCTCGACCAGGTCCCACTTATTGACCACCACCACCACACCGCGATAGCTGTCCAGCACATGCCAGAAGATGTGCTGATCCTGCTTCTCGAATCCTTGTGTGGCATCAATCAGCAGGAGGCACACATCGCTCTGGTCAATGGCCTTGACCGTGCGCACGGCACTGTAAAATTCCAGGTTGTCGTCGACCTTCTTTCGCTTTCGCAGGCCAGCCGTATCCACAATTTCGAAATCAAACCCAAAGGCATTGAACCGCGTGTGCACACTGTCCCGCGTCGTCCCCGCAATGTCCGTGACGATGTTCCGCTCCTCGCCAAGCAACGTGTTGATCAGCGTGCTCTTCCCCACATTGGGACGTCCAACAACGGCGAGTTTAGGCAGGCCCAACTCCTCGCCTTCTTCCTGGGTGGGCAACTTCTGGATCAGCACATCCAACAAGTCACCTGTACCATAACCATTGTTTGCACTAATGCCGAACAACTCGTCGCCAAGACCAAGTCCATAGAATTCTGCTGTCGCGTACTCCTGAGCACCCGTATCAATCTTATTGACCACGAGCATCACCGGCTTTCCGCTGCGGCGCACCAGCTGCGCAATGTCCATGTCCAAATCAGTGATGCCCGTCTGCGCATCCACCATGAACACAATCAGCGCGGCCTCCTCCATGCTCGTCTGGACCTGCTCGCGAATGACCCCTTCGAATACGTCATCCGTTCCCGTCGCATATCCTCCAGTATCAATGACGGTAAAGACCCGACCTCCCCAAAGGGCTTTCCCATACTTCCGGTCCCGGGTAGTACCCGCCGTTGGATCGGTGATGGCATCCCGCGTCTCGGTCAACCTATTAAAAAGGGTTGACTTACCGACGTTGGGCCTTCCAATAATGGTAACAAGATCATTCATGGTGAATCGGCGTGTTTCGCCATCCAATTTCGGGCAAAAAAAAGGGGCCCCCGAAGGGGCCCCAAGGTGGCGTCGACATACTCTCCCGCAGTAGCAGTACCATCTGCGCTGGTAGGCTTAACTTCTCTGTTCGGAATGGGAAGAGGTGGACCTTACCGCAATAGACACCTATCGTTCTTGTTGAATGCATTGGGCCGTTGCCTTGCAATCAACGAATG